>MDTE01052854.1_pt1 | contig 10187 bp, 7 predicted proteins | sample 811231 | NCBI WGS metagenome assembly MDTE01 (sample SAMN05326651, study PRJNA326480) | marine metagenome | isolation source: seawater | place: Indian Ocean: Red Sea | collected 2010 | reverse complement strand
AATTTGACCTTAGCAGAGTTCGACGTTGCTTCGGCCACTGTGAAGCCGGTGATAGCGGAGAAGATGATTGTCAAGCTGAGAGCTGGAATGATGCCGATTCCAGGGGCTCCTCGGCCCAGTCCGGACACACTTCTTGCTTTGGTAGAGACACTGGAAACGATTATTGATGATGCGGCTGCAGAGGATCCGAATCCTGGAAGTCGCACATTCCAGCGTCTGAACCGAGCAGAGTATGCGGAATCGATCAAAGATCTTTTGGATTTAGAGATTGATGCTGGGGACTACCTGCCATTAGATACGAAGAGTGCCAATTTCGACAATATTGCCGATGTGCAGATGTTGTCTCCGACCCTTTTGGGTGGATACCTGTCCGCTGCAGGAGAAATCAGTCGCCTCGCTGTAGGTGATCCTGACGTTACAGCAAGTGAAGCAACGTACCGAGTTTCGAGATGGGCGTCTCAGAGGGAACATGTCGAGGGAGCACCTCGAGGGACTCGGGGTGGTATCTCCGTTATGCATAATTTTCCTGCGGATGGGCAATATCGTTTTAGGGTATCTTTCCACCACGAAACGACTGGCGCTCTGTATGGTAGTGGGGCTGATGCCTTACATACTGCAGAACAGCCCGAACAGATTGAAATCTCCATCGATGGAGAACGGGTTGCACTGCTCGAATTGGGTCGATGGATGCATGCATCTCATGAAGACGGCGTAAATCTGCGTACCGATCCCATTCAGATTTCTGCAGGACCTAAGAGAGTTTCAGCGGCTTTCATTCAGAGATTCGAGGGCCCTTTACAGGACTTACTGTCACCACACGACTGGTCTTTGGCTAGCACGAGCATCTCTAATTCTTATGGTTTCCAAAATGTTCCACATCTTAGAGATTTTGCGATAACCGGTCCTGATGATGTGACTGGCATATCCGAGACACCTAGTCGGCAAAAAATCTTCACCTGTAGACCAGCTATCCCAGAAGAAGCCAGAGAGTGTGCAGAAGAAATAATTTCAGAATTGGGTTCTAAAGCGTTTCGCGAACCTTTGATTGAAGAAGATCTGGATGGTTTGATGTCATTCTATGAAATGGGCGGCGAAGAAGGCGGATTCGAAGGAGGGATTCGCACAGCCTTAGAGGCCATACTCGCCAGTCCCTATTTTGTTTTTCGCTTCGAAGAGCAGCCAGAAGGGCTAAGGACAGGTGAAAACTACCAGATCAGTGACAGGGCCCTGGCTTCTAGGTTGTCGTTTTTCCTGTGGGGATCTCCACCAGATGATGAATTAAGAAAGCTCGCTATTGAAAACCAACTATCCAATCCTGAAGTGCTGGAAAATCAAGTCTATAGGATGCTTGAAGATCGCAGATCAGAAGCTTTAAGTAGAAGATTCGCTGCACAATGGTTGCGGTTGTCCGATCTGCTCAAGATAAACCCGGATGTTCGTTTGCACCCAGATTTCGATGAGCCGCTCAAGCAAAGTATGCTTGAGGAGACCCAGCTTTTATTTAACAGTTTGGTGCAGGAAGATCGAAGTGTGCTGGACCTCTTTACCGCTGACTATACCTACGTGAATGAACGGCTGGCTAAGCACTATGGTATACCCAACATCACTGGCCCAGATTTTCAAAGGATTCAACACACAAGTGAAAGACGCAGGGGTGTACTAGGACAAGGAAGTGTGCTGACGTTGACTTCTCACGCAGGTAGAACTTCTCCGGTGCTTCGAGGGAAGTGGGTAATGGAGGTTCTTTTGGGAACGCCACCACCACCACCACCACCCGGAGTGCCAGATCTGGATGAAACAGAGATGGTCGCCGACGGACGTATGTTGACGACTCGAGAACGGATGGCGATGCATCGCAGTAATCCAGTGTGTAATTCTTGTCACAGCTTCATGGATCCGATCGGACTGTCCTTGGATAATTTTGATGTAACTGGAAGATGGCGCATCAAGGAAAACGGCGTGGCGTTAGATACACAGGGAGAGCTCTACGATGGAACGCCTGTGTCAAGCCCCGATGACCTCCTGGATGCATTGTTGAAAAGACCTATTCCACTAATACGTACCTTTACAGAAAATCTGATGGCCTATGCATTAGGGCGCAGAGTGGAGTATTATGATAAGCCGACGGTTCGAGCGATTACAAAACAGGCTGAAGCCGACGGTTACAGGATATCGTCCTTCATTATGGGTGTAGTAAACAGCCCGGCATTCCAGATGAGCCGAGCTGAAATGACTGTAGAAGAACAAAGCGAGTCTAATTAATTGGTGAGTTTACGTAGGTAATTAGGTAATGGACTTTATTACTGGGAAGCACATTTCTCGTCGTGCAGCACTTCGTGGCATGGGTGCCACCGTAGCGTTACCGTTTTTAGATGCGATGGTTCCTGCCGGTAAGACGTTGTCGAGTGTCGGCGGCTTGTCCTCATCCCTAGACACAACTCGCCTCATTGCCATCGAGATGGTTCATGGAGCGGCTGGCAGTAATGAGTATGGAGAGTCGATCAATTTGTGGTCACCAGCGGATGCGGGTAATGATTTCGATCTAACTCCGACGTCACTTCTTTCCTTAGAGCCCTACCGTGACTATCTCACGATCATCAGTAATACGGATGTTGAACCGGCTGAAGCGAAGTCTCCTCCAGAGATTGGAGGAGACCATTTTCGCTCCAGTGCTGTCTTCCTGACGCAAGCTCATCCGAAGCAAACGGAAAGTTCGGATGTTTTTGTGGGGACATCATTAGACCAGCTATATGCTCAGAGGTTTGGTCAGGATACACCAATCCCATCGATGCAGCTTTGTATCGAAAACGTAGATCAGGCAGGTGGATGTGCTTACGGATATGCCTGTGTTTATACGGATACCATCAGCTGGGCCTCTCCGACTGAACCCCTACCTATGATCCGTGATCCTAGAGTTGCTTTTGATCAACTTTTTGGAGCTGGAGGAAGTGCGGAACAGAGAGCGTCAAGGCGTCGAAGCAGTGCTAGTATTTTGGACTGGATCGTTGGCGATATTAGTAGGTTGAAGACGGGGCTAAGACCCAGTGATCGTTTGAGAATTGATCGCTACCTGGAAAACATTCGAGAGATCGAGCGCCGTATTCAGGGAATTGAAGCCAGAAACAGCAGTGGGGAATCTAGAGAACTTCCAGAAGCTCCAGCAGGGGTCCCCGATTCGTTTGATGAACACGTCAAGCTAATGATGGATCTGCAGGTATTGGCCTTTGAGGCAGACATGACCCGTGTATTCTCCTTTAAAATGGGAAGAGACGCATCCAGTCGAGTATATCCAGAAAGTGGATCAGACAGACCATTCCATCCAGCTTCACACCATGGTGGTAGCCCAGAGGGAGTTCTGGAATTCGCTAAGATCAATAACTACCATGTGGGAATGCTCCCCTATTTGCTGGACAAATTGGATGAGATCGATGAGGGTGGGGACAGCCTGCTCGATAAGACCATGATAATCTATGGATCTCCTATGGGTGATTCTAATCTACATAACCACAAGCGTTGTCCTCTATTCGTTGTCGGCGGTGCCAATGGCTCTATGCCAGGAAATACCCATGTATTTGCTGATGACGGGACACCGATGGCAAATGCAATGCTCAGTCTGGGGCAAAAATTGGGTATGAATGATTTAGAGGACTTCGGCAACAGCGACGGGGAACTTTTGTGAAAAAACTGAATCAAAAACTAAGAACTGAAGTTTTTGGAGTGCTTTCCCTATCAATTGTCTTGCTCGGCCTGACAACTGCTGAGTCACCCATAGCTGATGCGGCGATGACCGGGGATGTAGAATCTGTTCGGCTACTAATCCGGAATGGAGAAGAAGTAAATGCCGCACAAGGCGACGGAATGACCGCTCTGCACTGGGCAGCAGAAAACGGTAATGTCGAGATATTAGAAATGCTTTTGTCAGCCGGTGCAAACCCTGAAGCAGTGACTCGCCTGGGCCGCTATACTCCACTTCATTTGGCAAGTAAGGTGGGGATGGAATCATCAGTCATTTCATTGCTCAATCATGGGGCTGCGGTGAATCCAAGGACGACGACTGGTGCCATAACTCCATTACATTTTGCAGCTGCTTCGGGCAATACCAAGGCGGTGACAGCGTTGTTAGAGCACGGCGCGGACGTGGACGCCCAAGAGCTACAATGGAATCAAACGCCTTTGATGTTTGCCGCTGCTCGAAATAGTATCGGGGCGATCAATCTCTTGGTAGAGTATGGTGCTGATGTTTCACTGTCGGCAAAAGTGGTCGATATTGCTAAGAGGCAGGAAGAAGACAGAGCAGATCGAATTAAATGGGACAATCTGCGACGAACATTGGCTAACTCTTCATCTGGAACTTCTGGTTCTATGCAGCAAGCTAGTAATCCTTCTGCGCCTTCTGGTACGCCTTCAGAAACAGACCCACAAGTTCAACTCAGATCGGTGGATGAGATTGATCCTCTGTCGTATGCGGATTTGGTAGGTACTCATGGTGGCCTGACACCTCTTCTTTTGGCGGTTAGGGAGGGACACTTTGAAGCAACACGTGCCTTGCTTGATAATGGGGCCGATATTAACCAAACGAGTGCGGGTGACCAAACGAGTTCCATGCTGATGGCTGCGGTTAATGGACACTTCGATCTAGTGAAACAACTTTTGGAATGGGGTGCAGATCCCAACATTGCCAGCGACGCGGGCGGAACACCCCTCTATGCTGTACTGAATATGGAATGGGCTCCCAAGTCTAGACATCCCCAGCCTGTCGATTACATGCAACAACAGGTGGGTTACTTGGAGCTGATGCAGGTCCTTTTGGAGGCAGGTGTTGATCCAAATGTCAGATTAAAGAAGAATCTCTGGTATACTACGTACGCTCGAGATTTGCTAGGTGTAGATCGTAGTGGCGCCACTCCTTTCTGGAGGGCGGCTCATGCTACTGATGTAGCTGCGATGAAATTACTGGTCCGATATGGTGCTGATCCCACAATTGCTACGAGAAAGACTCCCGATCGACGTAGAAGAAGGGGTAATCAAGAAGATTTCTCTGGGTTACCGCCTGTGCCCGTCGGGGGCAGAGCAGTGTCGCCTATAGTAGCTGCAGCTGGTGTTGGCTACGGCCAAGGATTCGCCGGCAACTCTCATAGACATGTTCCTGACGGTTGGATTCCTGCGATAAAGTACTTGGTTGAGGAGCACGGTGCGGATGTGAATGATAGAGATCACAATGGTTTTTCTCCGGTGCATCATGCGGCTGCACGAGGCGATAATGAATTGATTTTGTATCTGGTCAGTTTGGGGGCAGATGTGACTTTGGTGGGGAGGAGTGGTCAGACAACAGTAGATCTGGCAAATGGGCCAGTTCAAAGGATTCAACCCTTTCCTGAAACCATTGCTCTCTTGGAAAGTTTAGGGGCAATCAATAATCATAACTGCGTTACTTGTTAAGCTGGGGATCAGTACTCCTACTTTCGGGACCGGAATAGACTCTATAGACTCTGCTATGATACGGTCCGCTTCATTTTTCATGAGAGGAAATATGTATAACTGCAAGCTTCTGTTCTCGGCGTTATTTTTGATAAGCTCAATTGGTTGTGCAAGCACAGGGGCTGGAGATAGTTCTGGTAGACGTATGAATCCAGACTTGATTACTAGGGCTGAGCTCGATGAGATAGCCCAGGCCAATCAGACAGTATATGAGGCAATAGGACGGCTCAGGGTAACTTGGCTGAGACCTAGAACACCGGCCAGTATTCAATTCAACTCAGACCGGTTGCCTAAAGCCATGATTGACAATCAGCAATTTGAGTTGGACTTTCTGCGACAGATGCCTATAGAAGACGTTCAAGAGCTGAGGTTCATAGACGCTAGGGAGGCAACGTTTCGATGGGGTACTGGATTTGCTAATGGAGTTATTGAAGTAACAAGTAGACGAGCTGGAAGCTAAGTTTGGATAGGGTAGGTAGCGATTACTTTGACAAGATGAAACTGTAGTCGAATTTTAGGTGACTTTGATAAGAAACTGGAGTTTGGAATGGTGCATTTCTTAGTTCATAATGAGAAAGATGATGTGGGTGTAGCGGTTGTAGACATCGAGCAGGGGGAGTCTGCCAAAGGGATGACATTGGATACCCAGGACAGTAGGGCAGTCGAAGTGCTAATGGATATACCACTAGGCCATAAAGTTGCTTTAAGAGATTTTGAAGTTGGCGATTTTGTTACGAAATATGGACAGGATATTGGGAAGGTGGTTGCTTCGATAAAGACTGGAGAACATGTCCACACCCATAACCTCAAAACCAAGAGGTGGTAAAAATGGAGAATCCAACATTTTGGGGTTATAGAAGAGAAAACGGACGAGTTGGAGTGCGTAATCATGTTGTTATCCTGCCCGTAGATGACATTTCCAATGCTGCCTGTGAAGCTGTTGCAAACAATATCAAGGGTACGATCGCATTGCCTCACGCATATGGCAGACTTCAGTTTGGTGCCGATTTAGAACTCTTTTTCAGAACGATGATCGGTACAGGTTCTAATCCGAATGTGGCGGCGGTAGTTGTGATAGGGATAGAACCAGAATGGACGGAGCAAATTGTGCAAGGTATAGCAGAGACGGGTAAGCCTGTTACGGGGTTCTCTATTGAACGTCATGGAGACCTGCAGACAATAGCAGATGCCTCTCGGCAAGCCAAAGAATATCTCCAAAATGCTTCCGAGATTCAGAGAGAGGAATGTTCAATTAGTGAGCTATACGTTTCCACAAAATGTGGAGAGTCAGATACAACTACGGGGCTAGGATCTTGTCCAACTGTCGGTAACGTCTACGACAGGATCATTCCTATGGGGGCTACCGGGTCTTTTGGTGAGACTTCAGAACTGACGGGCGGTGAGCATGTTGTGGAAGCTCTAGCTGCCACCCCAGAAGTTGCTGTCGCATTCAAAGAGATATATGACGACTACAACGATTTTATTCTCAGGGAAAAAACTAATGATCTATCTGATTCACAGCCAACAAAAGGTAACATCAGGGGTGGATTGACTACTATTGAAGAAAAAGCTTTTGGGAATATTGAAAAGCTGGGGAGAAGTACAAAATTCGTAGGAGTTTTGGGACCAGCTGAGGCGCCGGATGGACCTGGGCTCTGGTTCATGGACACTTCGTCAGCCGCTGCAGAAGCCGTAACTTTGTGGGCAGCTTCTGGGGCGGTGGTCCATCTTTTTCCTACAGGACAAGGTAATATCGTTGGGCATCCAGTAGTGCCAGTGATTAAGCTTTCAGCAAATCCATTGACGTGCTCTACAATGAGTGAGCATATAGATCTAGATGTTTCGGGATTATTGAGAGGAGAAATGGGTTATCCAGATGCAGGCAAACAATTACTGGACTTAACCTTGAAAACTTGTAACGGTCGACTCACAGCTGCTGAGGCTTTAGGTCACAGAGAATTTGTGTTGACTAAATTATATCGGAGTGCCTAAGCAGAGAGCTTAATGGTTGCCCATAGTATAGCAGATAAAAACCGCTTCGATTTTCGAAAAGTCCAAGACCTGGTAGTGAAGCTGGCCGAGTCGTCGGGCGTGCCCTACGAGGACGCGGTTTTGTTCGCGGAAGCTCTGGTATGGGCTGATGTCAGAGGCACTTCAACCCATGGTGTGTCTAGGGTGAATATTTATCTTCGGCGTATTGAAAAAGGCCTGATAGATCCAGTAGCTGATTTGAAAACCGAGAACAGAAGTCCCGGTGTTTTGGTAGCGGATGCAGGTAAAGGATTGGGACAGGTACAGGCGGTTAGAGTATTAGAAAGGCTATATCCGATAGCATCTGAGCTGGGTGTAGCTTCTGCGACCATAAGAAATTCCCAACATTTTGGAGCTTCCAGTCATTACTGTGAGCTAGCTGCTGAAAAGGACATGATCCTGCTGGTTACAACGAACTCAGAACCGGCGATGCCCGCACACGGTAGCACCGATGCTTTTTTTGGGACTAATCCTATAGCGGTGTCATTTCCAACTGGAAAGGGGTATTCGGTCAAGATAGATCTGGCAACTTCGGTAACTGCTAGAGGTAATATTTTAGCTGCAGCTAAGGAGGGAAGAGAAATACCCTCTGGCTGGGCTATAGATCCTGACGGGCACCCCACAACAGATGCCGAAAGTGCTTTGCAGGGAGCAGTGCTTACTATGGCAGGTCATAAAGGATACGCCTTAGCGATGTTGGTAGAAATTTTATCGGGAGTTCTTTCTGGTTCAGCAGTTGGTTCTGGAATCGGGTCGATGTATAAGGACATGGATAGAAAGCAAAATGTAGGCCATTTCTTCTGCTTGTTCGACATTTCTTCGTTTATGGACGTGCCTGTCTTCAAGGGTAGGATAGACCATATGATTGATGTGATAAAGGATGGGAGAAAGCAACCTGGAGCGGATGAAATTTTTGTTCCTGGAGAGCGAACAAGAAAAAAAATAATAGAGAATCAGGAGATGGGAATTCCAATTGATGAGAGTACTTTAGGGGAACTTGAAACTCTCTGTCAAAAACGAGGGATCCCTTTTACTCTGTTTTGAGCAGCGCAGTAATCTTTCGAGGTCCAGGCAATTTCATTATAGAGTTTGCTAGGCGCCTTTAAACGCTTGAAGGATCAATTTGACTTGCGAACTTTTTCTATCGCAGCCGCAGTTTCATCAGCTCTAAACTGGATGAGCTTTCGACCAATTTCGAGAGCCTCATCTTCGTAAATGTATAGACTATTTATATGGTCTAAGCTTACTGCCTGTCGCTGCGGAAGTCTTACATGCTCTGGGCTGTCATTCATTATGATAGATGATATGTAATAGTCATCATGGTACCCATCGAGGTCTTTGTTTAATTCAACCTTTCCTAGCACCTCATTCTGGTATTGGAGTACGTCCCTGTAGTTATAGTATTCTGGTATGTGTGCAATGAGTACGTCTTCCCCGTTCCAAGCGGTAGCTAGCTCGTCAGCAACTGCCCCAAGTATCCGTTGGTTACTGCCACTGTCCCCCAACAGGAATATCTCATTAAATCCCTGAGATTTTAGGCTAGTTGCCATATCACTTATTACGTTTTTTAAAGTTTCTGAGGATAATACTAATCGGCCGGGTGTCTCAGTCGATTCGGGATCGCCAGAGTCTAGTTTGATGATTGGAGCAACTAGGGTTTCTCCTAATGTTCTTGCAATTGCGTCTCCAGTCACCTTGAGAACGTGGTTGTGTTTGCCTGTTGTTAAATATGGGCCGTTCGATTCCATTGTGCCGTTTAAGATTAGGGCAGTGGTATAGTCGTAATTCAATACTAGGTCGCGCATTTCTAGAATCGTGAGTTCTGACATCCATACGTTGTCGGCCATCGCTATAGGACGGACCATTTCATAGCTGTACGGGGCAGGTATTCGCTGATCGGCAGGTCGGATAACTTCTGGAGGTGCAGTTCTTTGGTTCTGGGCTTGAAGAGTAATTGGTAAGAGCCCATTTAGGATAAGTACGAGAGTTAAAAATGAATATCGTTTCTGCATTAGTTTGTCTCCGACAGTGTTCACGACCTCAGTGAAAAAATGAGTGTTTGTTCCCCAATGTGCTTGTACTTTCACATGACCACAAGGACGGCCATTTTGGGGCACATAGTTTTGTCTATATTGCTGTATTATATAAGACATCTGTGGTTGTTTGCTTTTCTCACAACGACACCCCTAGCAAGATTCTTCGATGCATGACATCTTTGTACTGTCGTCGCTTTCCGTCTAGTAGTTAAGATGGGAGTAGTGAAGAGGTTAGGTAGAAATAGAAATTCAGTACTTAAAGGGGTATTTATGAAGGCATTCAGTGCGGCGGCGGTAGGGTTTGCCCTACTGCTTTCGGGTCAGAATCCGGGCGTAACATTGCCCGTAGAAACGGCTTTATCAAGTGATAAAGTTGAGGTTCCTGTGCGTACTGCAGTGTCAGAAAATGAAGTAATACAGAGCTATGTTTCGGATGACATTTCTACTCCGTCGGTCCTGCCGGTGGATCTTTCACCAGAGGAACTGACTGGTGTAGTCCAGAAGTACTGTGTCGTCTGTCACAACGATGTGATGTTGACGGGTAATTTGACCTTAGCAGAGTTCGACGTTGCTTCGGCCACTGTGAAGCCGGTGATAGCGGAGAAGATGATTGTCAAGCTGAGAGCTGGAATGATGCCGATT
>MDTE01013430.1_pt1 | contig 10187 bp, 8 predicted proteins | sample 811231 | NCBI WGS metagenome assembly MDTE01 (sample SAMN05326651, study PRJNA326480) | marine metagenome | isolation source: seawater | place: Indian Ocean: Red Sea | collected 2010 | reverse complement strand
TTTCTGAAACTAAAGAAATATAGAATATATAAATATCAGTATATACATATATTTGAATTAAAGTAAATTATTTATAATTTCTTAAGATGATTGACCTAACCGATCGACCCACTTATCCTGTTAGTTGATATATAAGAAGCAACGGATTGGCGTTTAGTGAGCTCGTGAGATAACTAAAGCCGACGTTGAATACAGTTTACATGGTGCAAGGTGTATAGACAGTCAACAATTGGCCGTCGTAAGATAAACTGAGAATTATAGAGTTTGGCGGTTGTCGCAGCGGTAGGCCACCTTGGTCATATTGTGTGGCGACTGAACAAGCCGGCGTTTTGATGGATACCAATGGAGGGCTTGTCCGCCTAGGGCGGCAGTCTGAGAGTGAAGCGTGTTCCCCAAATGAGTGGAGGGCTGGCGCTCTGTATTGCGACAGTGCTGATCGGCGCCTTCTACCTCAACGTCACCCCACAAGGAGGGCTGACGTCAGGACCGGCTGTGACCATACTATCTGGGCCGGGATTAGGAGAACCCCAGCCAGTTCGAGCGGTCGAGGCCCTGATTCCTGTGCCCCGCGCGAGCACTGTCTTACCATTGACGCTGGCCGAGGAATGGCCACAGGGGCTGTCTCCAGCCAGTCAGACAGATACTCGTCTGCGGGGCGTGGAGGCCACCGGTTCCTGGTTACTAGCCCAGGGCACACGCTCGTCGGTACGCGAAGTCGGTGCTTCGATGTCTTCGCGCCACGCACGCCGCCATCGTGAACTTCGCTGTTTGGCTATGAATATCTATTTTGAAGCGCGTGGCGAATCTCGCCGAGGGCAACTTGCTGTTGCGGCGGTGACCTTAAATCGCAAGCGTAGTCCTCATTACCCGGACAGCATCTGTGGCGTGGTCTGGCAGTCACGGCAGTTCAGTTGGACCCAACAATCAGTTTGGCACCGTCCAAGAAATGATCGGGCCTGGCGTTTCGCGATGGAACTGGCAAACCAGGTTTATCACAATAAGGTCAAGCTGCCGGTAGTCAGCGCAACTCATTTTCATGCGCGTTATGTGGCCCCTGAGTGGTCTACCCAAATGAAGCGAGTCGCCAGTATTGGCAAGCACTTGTTTTACGATTCGTGAGAACTGATTTGCCACACTAGACGATTCGTCGCCCGCTGTTTAGAAGTGGTGATTGACCTATTGCCTGGTTTCACGGCAGACTGGCGGCTAACCAATATACAATTTATGCACGTGAGTGTGATTAGGATCACTGCCAGCCAAAGTCTGGGCTGACTATAATGATCCGCCTACCGTACTATTCAAGGAGCTAAGGGCCATGCGTTTACCTGTGATGCCTGTTGTTGCGTTATGTGTCGCTGGTTTGTTTGCCAGCCCGGCTATGGCTGATGGTGAGACCATTTACAACAGCGGCTGTGTTGCTTGCCATGGGGCGGGTATCGCTGGTGCACCGCGGGTTGGAGACAAGGAGGCATGGGCGCATCGTATCGCCCAGGGAAAAAAAATCATGTACGAGCACGCTCTGAAGGGTTTCCAGGGGACGTCTGGTGTCATGCCAGCGAAGGGGGGGTTTACTCACCTGAGCGATGAGGAAGTTAAGGCAGCGACTGACTTTATGATCGAGGCGTCTAAATAGGGCCCCTCGGCGGATTGGGTCAATTGCGGATCGAAGTTAGGGTCGCGAGATCAGGGGTGATGTTTTGCTAAGGAACGCCTGCAGCACGCGGTAAAGACGCACCGGATCTTTACTACCCGTTAGCTCTCGAGGTGAATGCATCGCCAGTTGGGGAACACCGACATCCACTGTGCGGATACCGAGTTCGGCGGCTGTGATCGGTCCAATCGTTGTACCGCAACTCATGTCGCTGCGAACCGCAATGGTCTGTACGGGTATATCAGCTTCACTGCAAAGTGTTCGAAAGACAGCCGCTGTCTCGCTGTTAGTCGCATAGCGCTGATTGGCGTTGATCTTGATGACCGGGCCACCGTTAAGGTGCGGTCTATGCTCCGCATCGTGTTTGTCAGCGTAATTGGGGTGGACTGCATGAGCGTTGTCGACTGAAATCAGCATGGATCGTTGTGTGATGCCGGTGAGGTCTTGATTAGGCCCCGCGAGTCGCTTCAATACCGCATTCAAAAATGGCCCCTGGGCGCCGCTAGCGGACAGACTGCCTACTTCTTCGTGGTCATAGCAGGCCAGCAAACTGGTCGGTTCATTACCGACACCACTGACCAAAGCTTTCGCGCCGGCAAAACAACTCAGTAGGTTATCCAATCGTGCCGCGGCAATGAAATCCTCGTTTAAACCGACAAGCGATGGTGCCTGTTGATCGTAACAACATAACTCGAAGTCAAGGATCTCAGCCCAAGGCACGTCGGGATATTCTTGTTGCACCTGTTTGAGGAGCAAATCCCGGAGGGTTGTCTCCGGGCCGTCAGTTGCCAGCATGAGGACCATTTCCTCCTGAGGATTGATAGTCCGGTTGCGGTTTGCCTCCCGATTCATATGAATTGCAAGGTTTGGCACGGTCGCGACAGGTCGCACGAAGTCAACCAGCCCACTACGCAGAGTGCCATCGGCCAGCCGGCCGGTCACTCGCCCGGCAAGGGACAGATCACGGTCGAACCACGGGGCAAGTAGTACGCCGCCATAGATTTCAGTACTGAGTTGAAGGCAGCCGTGTTGATAACGTTCGGGGACTGGCTTGATCTTCAGACAAGGGCTATCGGTGTGTGCACCCATCATCCTGATTCCTTGCTCCTGCAGGGCCCCGGATCCCATGCGAAATGCGATTAGTGACGTATCGTTGAGGGTAACGAACGCTGCTTCGTTTGGGGAAAGTTGCCAGGTAGACTCAAGCTCAAGCGGGTGAAACCCGGCTTCCGATAGCATAGCGGCGAGGTTCGACACCGCGTGGTGGGGTGACGGTGATTTCTCTAGGAACGCCATGAGTTCCTGGTTAAAGGATTCTGTTTGGTTCAGCATTTGCTGGCACGCTGTTGGTTAGCGCCCTCAGGTAGCCATTGGGGTTGCGGTATCGCAGCAGCGCCGAGGCCAACGAAGTCGAAAAGTTCGCGGTCAGCCAGTTGACTCGGGGCGATGCTGGTAAGGCTTCGGAAAATGTTGGCCGTTCGACCGGGATGATCTTTTTCCCAATTAAGCAGCATTTGCTTGATGACTTGACGTTCAAGGTTTGATTGCGACCCGCATAGGTCACATGGAATCAAAGGAAATTGCTGGGCTTGTGCGTAGCGTGAAATGTCATGTTCACGGCAGTAGGCGAGGGGGCGGATCACAATATGCTTGCCACTGTCATTGAGCAGTTTAGGCGGCATGGCTTTGAGTTTCGCGCCGTAAAACATATTCAAAAATAAAGTCTCTACGATGTCATCCAGATGGTGCCCCAAGGCAATCTTGGTCACGCCTTCTTGGCTAGCGATGTCGTATAGAGCACCGCGACGTAGGCGTGAGCACAGACCGCACATGGTCTTGCCTTCAGGGATCACGCGTTTTACGACGCTATAGGTGTCACGACTGACGATTCTGTAATCGATGCCAGTGGTCGCAAGATAGGTTTCCAGTTTATCAGTGGGAAATCCAGGTTGGTTCTGGTCTAGATTGACTGCGAGTAGATCAAAGCTGACGGGCGCACGGGAGCGAAGACGCATTAGGATATCAAGCAGGGTAAAGGAATCCTTGCCGCCAGAAACACAGACCATGATCCGGTCACCTTCTTCAATCAGGTTGTAGTCCTCGATAGCGCGGCCTACGTTCCGACGTAGCCGTTTTTCCAGTTTATGAGGTGTGCGGTCCGGTTTTGTTGGCCTGGCGGGTCCAGGTAACTGGAGATCATTGCCACGGGTAACATCAAACGCTAAATTGTTCGTCATGAGTGGGTTATTGGAGCTGCCGTTTCCTTGCTGGTTGCCCTACTTTAACCGGAGTTGATCATTGGCCCGCATTCTCGTCGTTTTAGGCATGTTTGTCGGCTTCTTTGTGGCGATTTTTATTGCCCTACTGCTTGCGGTCCATTTCATTGATTGGAACGCGCAGCGCTCGTGGATGGCAAATAGGTTGTCTGATGTGCTCGCTCGACCGGTCAGTATCGAACGTGGGCTGGATATTGCGCTTTTCCCCAGCCCTCATGTTGTGGTGCGTGATCTCATCGTTGGAACTTCGTTCACCAATGCTGGTTTTGAATTGGCCAAAATAGGTCATGGTGAGTTGCGATTAGATTGGCCACGATTGTTGGAAGGAGAACTTGAGTTTTCCTCAGTTCGTCTGAGTGAGGCAACCCTTAATGTCCCAGCAAAAGGTCATTTTATCGGATTAAGTTTCCTACCTGTTCGGCAGATCGAACTTCATTCAACCACGATCGTTTTGCCGGGGCGGGGACAACCCTCCTTGCTGATTTCACAAGGATTAATGTCATGGCCGCCCAAGGCAACACGCGGTGAGGTAAAACTGATCGGCAGCGTAAGCGGGGAGCGTGTTACGGCATCGGGTTCTGTGGGGTGGCGCATGGACGGCGACCATGATTCCCTTGCCGTTGTCGATCTTAGTATCGGGGCAGCCGCGACCACGACGACGATCAACGGTGTGGTTGGGCACAACAAAATGGATCTGGCAGTGGAATCGAAAACCCCAGCCTTCGAGCAACTGCTTGCGTGGTTTGAATGGTTACCCTCCGCGTCGATGCGTACACAGTTGGCGGGCTCGGCCAGTTTGAAAGGTCAGTTAACCGGGCCACTGCGTGCGGGTCCGCGCTTAGAAATCAATGAGCTTGAAGTCCAGTTATCACAGGTCCGTGGGACACTCCAGGGCGATATCTTTTTCAAAGGCGAGGAGCGTGACTGGTCGGCGGTGCTGGAGGTGATGGCGAGCACCCAGGACATCGGCCAGTTCCCCGGTCACGAAGACCTATTGGAGCATCTTGCCGGTCCGGCCGCCTTGCAATCGATGGTTACGGTCAATCCGCAGGCTATTGCTTTGTCGGAAGCGCTTTTTTCTGTAACGGGTGAATTGTTCAACCTCAAGGCTGAGGGTCAGGTGGCTCATCGATGGGACGGGTCGGTGACCGAAGGTGAGGTTAAGTTTTCGGCAACCACGCGCGCGGTTAGGCCCGCGTTGGATGCACTGGGTTATTCTTTTCCATTGTCGGGTAAGGGCCAGGCAGCAGGTCGCCTGAATATTCACGAGAGGGGATTCTCCGTGAATGATCTCGTCATTCATGGGGTAGGGGATGGTTGGCGCGTTGACGGTGGGGGAAAGTTGCTACGCGAGGACCCGCAGGACGATACGCAGTTGGCCATGACCCTCGATGCCGAATTGCATGGTGCTTCGGTATTAAGTGCTTTGGGTATACCCTTTGAGGAGAAGATCGATGTGGTTGCGCATGGGCGGTTGTCAGGTTCGGTCAAGGCGCCACGCATTGATGACCTGGACGTGAAAGCAACCTCAGAGGCTTTCGATGCCACAGTACACGGCCAGGTGTCGAGTCTATGGCCAAAGCTCGCGAGTCAGTTGAATATCAAAGCGCAGGTCCCTGACCTGGATTATTTTTCGAATGTGATCGGTGTGTTGCCGGGTGTATTGCCAGGACTTAAAGCGAGCGTACAAGCACAGGTAACGACAAACGATAGGGTGATCTCCATCAATCAAGCCGAGGGGGAGATTCGTGGACTTGGTTTACACGGCACTTTTGCGGGGACGTTGCCGGACACTCAGCACTGGACTGGCGGCGCAGTGGCGCTGGCAGTCCAGATAGATGATTTGTCGAGCTGGGGTCCTGGTGAGTCACGGCGAAGCGACGGAGCCGATGCAGTTCGCGTGAACCTCAATATCGCTGACAGCGGTGACAGGCGACGTCCGTTGGCAATCTATGGGCAAGTGAGTGGCGAGGAGTGGACCGCACAGATACGTTCAAAGATGGAGAGCCTGCAGGCAACAGCTGCGTATGAACTTGAGCTGCGTATTGTGGCGGATGACCCCGCGCAGCTGGTGGATTTTTTCACGCCTGCGGTGAAGCTGTCTGGACCGGTGACTGCCAGGGCGTCGTTGCAAGGTGAATTTGATCAGTGGGAAGCAAGCCAGGGCAGATTGGAAATCAGTGGCGATAGAGTAAAACTTGTTTTGGATGGTCATTTATTAGCCATGGGGAAAAATGATCAACGGTTGGACATTGAGTTGGAAACCGATTCTTTTTCCAAGCTAGGGCGGCTGTTTGCGATGTCGTTACCTGATTCCGCTCCCGTCCGGTTGGCTGGGAGTGTCAAGGGAAGTGGTGTCGGAATCATCATCGATTCGGCGCAGTTCGACGTTGGGAACAGTGATTTTCATGGTTCGATTGAGTATGTCGGGTTGGGCGATGCTGGTCGAAAACCCCGAATCAATGCACAGCTGGTTTCAGAATATTTCGATCGTAAAGATTTCCAAACGTTAGCGGCACGCCAGAGCACCGGAATACCTCCCGAGAAATTTTTCAGCGACCAGCAGCTAGTGCTGGACTGGATAAGTGATAACGATATCCACCTCGATTACCGGGCCAACACTGCGGTTGTCGGTGAGCATCACATGAATAATCTTGAGTTAACCGCGATCGCTGAAGACGGGAAACTCGTGCTTGATGGAATCCAAGCCGACATGCAAGGCGCTCAAATGACGGTAGCGCTAAGTTTGGACGCCAGGCGACGGCCCTATGACATTAATTACAGTTATCAACTCTCGGGGCTACAGGTGGCTAAGTGGCTAACAGAGAACAAGGTGATTCAGCCATTGGCTGGTGAAGTCGATATCGAAGTGAAACTGACCGGCAAAGGTAATTCAATACGCGAAGTGGTCTCTCATGCTGACGGTTATGCGGTCATGGTCATTCACAGCGCGAAGATTCCTCGTAAGGCACGTATATTTTTGCCGACATCGGTGCTCATGTCAGTGCTGAGGACGATAAACCCATTTGCCGCTGCATCACCGGTGTACAACATCGAATGCGGCCTGATCGGTTTTCGTATTGACGATGGAAAGGCTTTTTCTGACCATACTTTGGCGTTGAAAGCAAAAGAGGTAACGGTGTTGGCTGCCGGAACCGTTGATCTTGCAACTGAGGAGATTGCCATTGCCATACGACCGAAGGCAAGAGAAGGGCTCGGTGTTTCTACTGTTGATCTGGCCGGGATTTATTATCGTTTAGGTGGCACGCTAGCAAAGCCGGTCGTCAAGGCTGCTTCTGAGCCAATACTAAAGACAGGTGTGACTCTGGGCGCTGCTTGGCTGTCGAGTGGGTTGACGGTGCTGGCAAAGAGTTTATTTGATCGACTGGGAGATAAGGGGGACGTTTGCAAGAACGCCGCAAATCGCTTTGACACTTTTCTTGGTGGTACGGCATCCAGTCTAAAACCAATGACCAATTGAATAGGGTCTTTTCGGGGTAGGATGCTGTAATGAAAGCGTTGCTGTTGATTGCACGGCTATTGGGTGCGTTACGTCTGATGCTTGTAGTGAGCGTCTTTGTCCTCATCGTATTGGCCCCATTGGTTGGTAGCGATGTCTACTACTCAGGTTGGAAAATGGGACCAACACTGATTGCGCCGGCGATAGTCCCCATTTTTTTCTTTGTCATATTGTTTGATGTTTTGATGTGCCTGGTTTCCCGCATCGATAAACCTGCGATCGAGCGGCAACGGTTCGGCTCGATTGTTCGTATCGAACTTGTGTTGCTGGCTCTGATGACAGCAGTCTGGGCACCCGCGTTTTATCGTTTACTGGACACCGTTTGACTACTGGTTCGTTGATGGACCGGTGTCGCGGCAAACCGCAAACACATGTCGAGCGGTCATGAGATCTAGGTGTCCACCACCGCCGTTCTTAAATAGCGTAATTTGATCGCTGGCTGTGCGCCCGGCGGTGCCATGACAAAGTTGGTAGTGATCGGCTAGGACATCGTTTTCGGTAATCACGCCGTGTGCAATGGGAATCATTAATTCGCCGATTTCCCCGACTGTGGTTTCGCGTGAATCCACAAAGATTCGGGCGCGGCGGACCGCTTCGTCATCGGCTTCTCGCATGTCAGGAGTAAATGCGCCGACCAGATCCAGATGGGTGCCGGGCTGAAGCCAGGCACCGTGAATCAGCGGCAGGGTGGTCATGGTTGCGCAACTGACAATATCGGCGGCCGCGACAGCTTGTGCCAGGTCATCAACGGGGGCGGTGTCGATTTCATCGGCGAGCACTTGGACCAGAGCGTCTCGTCGGTCGGCGCTGCGATTCCAGATTCGCACACTATTGATCGACGGTCTGGCGGCGAGGTGGGCCCGTACCAGATGCGGCGCAAGGCCACCCGCTCCCACCATGAGTAATCGTCGGCAGTCGGGTCGTGACAACTGCACGGAGCCCAAACCCGAGTCCGCGGCAGTTTTTAGGTAGGTCAGTTCTGTTCCATCGATCGAGGCCAAGGGCAGGCCATTGGTTCCATCGAACAGAACGTAACCGCCCTGGACTACCGGCAAGTGAGAATTCCGGTTGCCTGGAAAAACAGAACCCATTTTTGTGCCGAGTGCCACGCCGCGTTGCCAAGCGGTGCGTACGATGAAGCGATTAGGATGTTCACCGGTACCGGGTTGGGTTAACAGGCTGTCTTCAAGAATAGCGGCTTCTTCTTTATGCATGGCCTCGAAGGCTTTGATTAGGCTTGGGTAAGAGACGGCAGCGCGAATCTCCTCGCTACTGATATGAAATTCAGCGGGCTGCGCAGGCATGGGTTTCCTCCAGTCTCGGTCGCGCGTGTTAAGTTTGTGGATACAGAATGTTCAATACACGAGAATTATTTCAATGGCTCTTCACTTTGATCAAAGCGTTTTCAAGCAGCGTTGTCAGAACTTACAGGTGGCGCTGAAACGTGAGCATCTTGACGGTATTCTTCTTTTTAAGCAGGAGAGCATGTTCTATCTTACTGGTTATGACACCTTCGGGTTTTGTTTTTTTCAGTGTTTATTTGTAGCAGCTGATGGTCGCCAGGTTTTGCTGACCAGGGCGCCAGATCTACGCCAGGCACAGCATACTTCCACGTTGTCGGATATCAGAGTCTGGAAGGATGATAAAGGTGTTTCGCCGGCAGGCCTATTGCGTGACGTGCTAAGCGATTACGGTTGTCAAGGTCAGCGACTGGGTATTGAACTCGAATCGTATGGCTTGACTGGGCGCAGTTGGGATAGTGTGCGGGAGGTCATGACGGGCTTTTGCCAATTATTCGATCACTCTGAAATGGTTGGTCGACTGCGCATGGTCAAGGATGAAGCGGAACTCAGTTACGTTGGGCGAGCTGCTGAGCTGGCGGATGATGCCTTAGACGCTGCTATCGATGTAACGCGTAGCGGCGTAGACGAGGGCGTGATTTTATCTCGAATGCACGGGGTGGTCTTTGCTGGTGGGGGTGATTACCCAGGTAATGAGTTCATTATTGGTTCTGGTCGGGATGCTTTACTCTGTCGTTATCACAGCGGTCGCAGAGTGCTCGATTCGCGTGATCAATTGACCCTGGAATTTGCTGGTGTGTATCGGCATTATCACGCCTGTTTGATGCGCACGATAGTCATTGGTGACCCCTCACCGCTGCAGGTCGCCATGCATGAGGCTTGTGCCGACGCCATGACCGCATGTGTTGATGTGGTGCGGCCGGGCCAGCACTTGGGGGCGGTTTTTGATACCCACGCCCGCATTCTCGATAAAGCCGGGTTTCGAGATCATCGTATGAATGCTTGTGGCTATAGTCTTGGTGCGACATTTACGCCAACATGGATGGACTACCCGATGTTTTACCACGGCAATTCGGAAGAGATTCAACCGGGCATGGTTCTATTTCTGCACATGATTTTGATGAACAGCGAAGACGCGACGGCTATGACTCTGGGACAGACGGTCAGTGTTGTTGACGGCGGTGCTGTCTCGTTGAGTCGGCACAGTCTCGATCTGATTGTGCGAGACTGAATCGGCTGATCAATTTTGGCCAGGCGGTCGATCCGTTGGCAGCAAGACACTATTCCCACCGTGGGCCACGCGGTCTACAATGTCGCTGTCTGGCTATCAGGCTAAGTCCTTTAGAGGCTGGTGTGAAGTCGGTATTATCAACTGGGCCGAGGTTATTATTATGCCGACGGTGTCTAGGCGAATGGGTGGGCGGACTGCTCGTCACGTA
>MDTE01171063.1_pt1 | contig 10189 bp, 12 predicted proteins | sample 811231 | NCBI WGS metagenome assembly MDTE01 (sample SAMN05326651, study PRJNA326480) | marine metagenome | isolation source: seawater | place: Indian Ocean: Red Sea | collected 2010 | reverse complement strand
GTGTCGTTGCCCTGACCGCCGAGCAAGGTGTCATCGCCGGTGCCGCCATACAGCACGTCGCCTGAGCCGTTGCCGAGCACCAGATCGTTGCCAGCGCCACCATAGACTGTGTCGGCCTCGTCGGCCGGGTTATATTCCGAGCCGCCGCCATAAACGGAGTCGTTGTCTTCGTTGCCATAGACATGGTCGTTGCCACGGCCGCCATAGATGAGGTCACTGCCGCTATTGCCATAGAGATGGTCGTTGCCGCTGTTACCATAGACCTGATCATTGCCGCTGCCCGCGGTAATCTGGTCGCCGCTATCGTCGGTATCGACCACGCCATCGCCACCAAAGAGTGTGTCGTTGCCGTTGCCGCCTGCGAGGGTATCCGCGCCGTTGCCGCCGTTAAGCTGGTTGCCCAGATCGTTACCTGTGATGTTGTCGCCCGCAATGGTGCCGTAGGCGTTTTCGATGTTAGCGCCGTAAGCGATGAGAATTTTGTCCATACCAATCGTACTTTCAAAGGCGAGGCCTTCGCGTAAGTCTAACGTGGCGCTGCCGCTATAGCTTTGCGCGGTGAGGGTGTCGGTGCCTGCGCCATCCCACAGGGTGAACAGGTTGCCATTGCCAGAGACATACGACCCACCATCAAAACTATAGGAGGTGTCACCGCTGTTGTAGCTGGTGTTGGCGCCGTAAATATGTTGCAGGGCGGCGATGTCGTAAATTTGCAAGCCTGCTGGTGCATGATAGGTGTAGCCCGTATCGCCGTAATAGCCATTATAGGACATGACGGTTGCACGCTCGGTATCTTCAGAATCGGGCAGGTAAGGGCCGCCAACGCTGCTGCCTGTGCTGTCGTAATTGCCACTATGCTTCAGGCCAACGCTGTGGCCCAGCTCGTGTAGCAATGTGCCATAGCCGGAATTGCCCAGATTAATATCCAGATCGTAGCGCACGGTGGTTTCGGCTGCTGTTAGCTCCGTGCCGTAGTAACGATAGTAGGACACGCCGGTGGTGTTGCTGGAGCCATAGGAATGGCGCGCAAAGGTCATAGCAGCATCGGTGCCACCTTGGGTGAAGGTGATGTTAGCCACATTGGAGAATTCTTGCATGGCTTGCAGTGCGAGCGCCTGATCGGCCGCGCTGAATAAGGTGCCGCGCGAGCTGCTGGCGAAGGTATATTCGACGGAGGCTGACTGGTTAACCGTGCCGCTCCAGCTTAAATCATCGGTAAGCGAATCTATGTAATTCACGCCTATGTTGAATGAACCAGCCCCGCTGCTGGAGGAGGTTTCCCCCGCTGCTTCGATATGGTTAGGTCCTTTTTGTTGGTAGGCGCGGCCTTCCTGTACGCATACAAAACACATGATTGCTATCCTTCGCTGTTATCTTCTGTGCAGACACCAGTTAAACAGAGAAGTATTAAAGAAGCGTTAGCTCTATGACACAATAGCTTATAAATAAAAAAGCCCGCATGAAGCGGGCTTTTTACAGAGCTAAGGGTAGGGAAAATTAACGTGCGTGCACTTGCACCGAGCGTGCGGCAATTTCGCGTTCGCCCAGATCTTCCTGAATCTGGCCTGTAACGGTAACTTTATCGCCGATATTCACTGTTAGCTCGTCCGACATTTCAACATCCACATCGCCTTGGGCGCTGGTTTTCACCGTGAATTCATTGTCGATTTCGTCCAGATCGCTCACCACACCCGACACTGTGACCGTGCCTGAGGTAGGCAATTGCGGTTTTGCCTGCGAATCCAGATCAATGCCGAGAATCGTATCATCACTGTCCGCGCGTTCAACCGTGTCGGCATCGGCCTGCTCGTCGGTTTTCTTGGCATGTTCGATCACGGTGATCTGCGTGCCTGAGATTTCCTTCTCGCCCAGATCATCCTTCATAGTGCCCGTTACGGTTACTTTATCTCCCGTATTCACATTTACTTTATTACTGGTTTCCACATCAATTTCACCTGACTCGTCCTGCACGGTGAATTCGTTGTCGATGAGGTCTATCGATGTTACTTCACCGCTGATGGTTACCTGACCTGCCTCGGGCAATTCAGAAATGGCTTCAGCACTGATAGCGCCTTCTACTGCGTGAGCGGTGTTTTCAGCCGCTTCCTGAAGGCTTGCGGCCATGGCAGGGGTGGATAGCAACGTGGTGGATAAAATAGCGAGGGTTAACGTTTTCATAGGGCGTACCTTTGGGTTGTTGAATTACTCTCACGGTACGCTTGCCCATTTCAAAAAACGATGCGGCTGAGTGCAGATATAAATAAAATAGAAGTAAAGTGGCAGGCTAATCAGTTGCTTAGTGGATGGCTTTGCTTTGGTGTGCTTCATCCAGCATGCGCTTGGCCAGACCTTCCTGATGGTTGGATTGGGGGCCTTTATCGACAATCTCCTTGATTTTTTTACCCGATTGCGTCGCTGATACGACGGTGGGTTCAGTGCCGCCTACGGCAATGCCGGTTTCGACCACGGGCGTGGTCGCGTTGATGCCCTGACTGTGCACCATGCCGCGTTCCATGGCAAACATGATCGAGCGGTTATAATCCACGGTTCTGCTGTATGCATCGCGTGCACCCTGAAACGCATTAATCAGGCCGGTCATCGCGCCGCTAGACAAAGCAAAGGCAGTGGCAACTGTGGCCATGCCTGCTTCTGCAATAAAGCCTGCACCGCTCAAAAACGGTAATGCGCTTGCCACAACGGGGAAGGCGGCAACGGTGATAACGCCTGCTAAAGCACCGAGTACGGCACCGGTGAGTGCGCCGCGCAGCAACCCAAATCCGAAGCCTTTAACGGCTTCCCATTGGGGGCGTCTGAATGGAAGCTGCGCCATTAATGCACTCTCCCTTCTGCTGCGGCCAAGGCGGCTTGTTGCTGTATCATATCGCTATGACTGGCGTGTGAGCCACGCTCAACAATTGCTTTAATTGCGTTGCTTTGGCTGTGGCCAGGATGATGGTGCGTGTGGTCTACCTTCGGGCCAACCGTATTATAGGGGCTGTGTGCCTGCTTGCCTGCCTCATGTGCCTGATGCAGGCCGGCGGCGTTTTCTTCGCGCACGGCTTCGTATGTGTCGCGGGCAATATTGTAGGATTCTGTTACAGACATGACTGCGGCGGTAATGCCAGCATTGAAAAACATTTGTACATGTAGAGGCACAAATCCGGCCATTACTTCAAACGCACCGCCAACCGCGAATATGCCAGGCACAAGTGCGGCAGATGCAGCGAAAAAGCCGGCGGCGACTATACCAATGCCAACACCTAAAATAGCGCCTTTCACCAGCCCGCGCGAAAAAGAGGGGAAGGCGGCTTTGGTAGCTTCAAAAAATGCGTTTTTACGTGAGGCCATAGTTTTCTCAATAATATCGCAATCAGTATAGCAGGCGAGATGAATGGCTTGTGTGACAGTTGCGTGAAAAAACCAGAAATAGAATGGCTTGAATAAAAAAAAGGGGCTTAATTGCTTAAGCCCCGAACTGCGTGTTTGTTGGTAAGTGGTTAGGATAGTAATCAGCGACCAATGCCTAAAAATGCATGCTTGCAGCGGTGCACATTGGCACTCGGATGCGATGCATAGGCAAGGAGGGTTGCGGTTTCGCCACCGACATACCCATTGGCTTGAATGCCATAGTCATCTTGGAAACGTTTGATGGCGCCTTTGGTCATCGGGCCATACAGGCCGTCTATGCCGGTATTGCCGACCGAATAGCCCATTGCCATCAACTTGCTTTGAATAATGCGCACATTGCGTTCGCGCTGTGTGTAATTGGTTTCGCCAGCCGGCACATACCCGCAATGGCTGATCGTGGTGGAATCCGACGATGGGCCTGCGTAGTAATTTGCGTTTGCCTGGCTTGCGGTAAATACCATAATAATAATCGTAGTAATCACTGCCAATAGGGCAGCATACACTATCTCCCTGTCCTGTTTCAGACTCTTGAACATCGCGTAACCTTTCAATTAATGGCCAGATCTTATGCCTGTGCCTTGTTGAGAGCAGTGTTACGCAATAAGAGTTAATTTTTAGTTAATGATCGGGTAAGAAATGCATTTTTATGCATTTTTTTAGAAGAACGGTTTGGGAATATAGGAAAAACAGTCGCTTAGTTTAGCGGGTGTGCTCTTCATGTTGTGCGCGTTCGGCTGCTACGCGCTCGGCCAATGCTTTAGGATCTAACGAACGCGGGCCTTTATCCAGAATGGATTGTACATGGCGTGGGGTGCTGCGCTCTTCTGATTGCTCCTGATATTCTGCTTGTGCCTGCACACGGGCTTCCATGCCGCGTTGATGCGCCATTTCAATGGCACGGGTTTGCTCGGCAATACGCTCATTATGATGATCGGCTTCGTGGCGGGCATCCATGTAACTTTTTGTGCCAAACCAGCCAATGCCGGTTACGGCTGCGCCGATAGCGCCGGGTACAATCGTTGCTGCCATACCTGTAAGATTAAAGCCGGCCAAGCCTATTAAGGCTGTCGCACCGCCTGTCACGGCTGCCAGTGCAACGGCAAAGCCTGCCAGCATCAGACCACCTTTAAGGCCCGACTTCGTTGCCTGATCCACAGCATATTTCGCGCTGTCGACAAAACCCTTACGTTCTAATTCTACATCTTCGGAAGGCGTGTCATCATCGTCCATGGCTTTATGTGCATGGTGTGCCGCATGCTCGATACCGGCATGTGCATGTGCATGTCCCACATGTGCAAGATCAGGGCTGAGCGCACTATTGCTGCTCATTGCCGAACTGGCTGCCGCTGTTTTACCTGCAATTAATTCTTCCATGGTTTAGACTTTCTCTTCATCTTCTAGTATAGCAAGCTATCGTGCCAGTTATGTGAAAGTTTTGTTACATTGAGAGGGGTAAGAGCCCGATGAATAAAGAGAAAATTGCGCAGGTGTTTGAACATCTGTCAGAAGACAACCCCGAACCGGTCACAGAGCTGGAGGCGCCCAACCCGTTTTGCTTGCTGGTGGCTATCGTGCTGAGTGCACAGGCGACCGATGTCGGGGTGAATAAAGCCACCAAAGATTTGTTCAAAAAAGCAGACACGCCCGAGAAGATACTCGCATTGGGTGAGGGCGGGCTGAAAGAGCATATCAAAACAATTGGCCTGTTTAACAGTAAGGCAAAAAACGTGATTGCGCTGTGCCAGCGCTTGCTAAGCACTTTTGATGGCGAGATACCACACAACCGTGAGGATTTACAGACCTTGCCGGGGGTGGGGCGCAAAACGGCAAATGTGTGGCTGAATTGTGTGTTGGGGCATGAAACGATTGCCGTGGACACACATGTCTACCGTGTGAGCAACCGCATTGGCATTACCAAGGCGAAGAATGTGCTGGAGTCAGAAAAACAGCTAGACCGGCGCATCCCCAAACCATGGAAACGCCATGCCCATCATTGGCTCATTCTGCATGGGCGCTATGTGTGCAAGGCGCGTAAGCCGCTTTGCGAGAAATGTAAGATTGTGGATTTGTGCGAATATAAAGCGAAGACGGTTTAAGCCTAAAATACAGGCGGCACAGTGTCTAGAAAAGTGTCCAGAAACACGAAAGGGACCCGAAGGTCCCTTCCGATTGCACGGGAAACTCGCCTTTTCCGTGTTACGCAGCCTTTGATTTAGGCTGCGACTTAGCGTCGGATGCTTCGCTCACCTGGCTAATATTGCCAGAGATTTGGCCTCCGCGCTCAATTTCAATCTCACCGTAGGTGATATTACCACGAACCACACCGGTTGCATAGATAATTAGACGACCAGTCACTAACAGGTCGCCTTCGAAAATGCCAGAAATTTCTGCATCCTCGATTTCGGCGGTACCTTTGAACGAACCAGACTCGGCCAACTCTACGGTGTGCACGTCTTTCAGGGTTGCATCTACCTGACCTTCGATCACCAAACGATCACAGGTGGTGATTTCACCCTTCATCTGAATGTCGTTGCCAACTGTCAGAATACGCTTGCTAGCGCGACCGGTAGCAGCAGCGGCGCTGGCATTGCTGCGCGAGTCGCTTGCACTGCTAGCTGCAGGGGCGTTGCTGCCGGATGCACCCGGACGGCTGTTGCCTGCCAGACTGGCGGGTTGCGCCTGAGGGCGGAACGCGGCAGCGGGAGCGGCAGCTGGCTTTGCGGCGGGTGCCGGTGCAGCTGGCTTGCTGGCCGGTGTAGCTGACTTGCTAGCGGTGTCGCTGGCTTTATCTTCGTTGCTAGGAGCACTACCATTGGTTTTTGGTGCGCTGTCTTTTGCCTCTGCTTCGGCTTCTGCGTTCATTGCTTCCAATTCTGCTGATTCCTGTGTTAAGTTGTCTGACTCAGCGTTGTCATTTTCATATCCTTGGGTGCCTTCTTCCAGGCTGTCTTCTTTACGGCGAAACATGCGCTTCTCCTCGTTGCTTGCTGTTTTATTTAACTGAGGTAACCCACTATAGAGTATAGAAGTCACGTTTCCAGCGAAAAATTGAACGCAAAGCTAAAAAAAACGCTTGCGGGATGACATTGTATATCGGAGAGGGTATCACTGCGCATTATGGCCGTTTACACGCATTTAGAAAATGATGACATTGCCACATTGCTGGACGCTTACGAGGTGGGTGAGTTGCGTTTTGCGGTGGGCATTACGCAAGGGGTTGAAAATAGCAACTTTTTGCTCGAGGTCGATGGGGCTAGTGGCGTAACTAAATATATTCTGACCGTATATGAGAAGCGGGTGGATGCGAATGATTTGCCTTTCTTTATGGGGCTCATGAAACATCTGCACGCCAATGGCGTGCCGTGCCCCTTGCCAGTGACCCGCAGCGACGGTGAGGTGATAGGAACTATAAAAGGTAAGCCCGCTGCCTTAATTACGTTTTTGGAAGGGCGCAGCCGCAGTGCGATTCGCAATAGTATGGTGGCTGAGCTGGGGCGCGGAATGGCCGAGCTGCATAAGGCGGGGGCGAGCTTTGAGATGGCGCGCGCCAACAATCTTTCCGTCGAGGGCTGGCAGGCGCTTTATGGGCAATTAGCGGGTCAACTAAATGATGTGGCGCCGGCACTCGATGCATTGATTGCTGATGAGCTGGCCTATCTTAAACAGCATTGGCCTGATGACGTGCCGCAAGGGGTGATTCATGCGGATTTGTTTCCGGATAATGTATTTTTCACGGGCGAGAAGCTGAGCGGCATTATTGATTTCTACTTCGCCTGCACGGATGCTTATGTTTACGATATTGCGATTTGCCTGAATTGCTGGTGTTTTGAAACAGGCGGCGAGTTTAATCTGACCAAGGCCAAATTGTTGCTGAATCATTATAATAAGGTACGGGCTTTGTCGGATGCGGAGCGCGCGGCATTGCCTATTATGGCGCGGGGAGCTGCGCTGCGCTTCTTGCTGACGCGTGCCTTTGACTGGGTGCACCATCAACCCGACGCGCAAGTGCGCCCTAAAGATCCTATGGAATATGTGAAAAAACTGCAATTTCATCAGCAAGTAACCAATGCGGAGCATTACGGTATATGAAACAGGTGACGATTTACACCGATGGCGCATGCAGCGGCAATCCCGGCCCGGGAGGCTGGGGAGCGCTGTTGCTGTATGGCGAGCATGAGCGTGAGTTATGCGGCGGCGAGACGGATACGACCAATAACCGGATGGAATTGATGGCGGCGATTCAGGCGTTGGAAAGCCTGAAGCAGGCCTGTGAAGTGGCGTTATATACCGATAGTAATTATGTGAAGGGCGGTATCACCCAATGGATTCACGGCTGGAAAAAGAATGGCTGGAAGACCGCCAACAAAAAGCCCGTGAAAAATGCCGAGCTATGGCAACGGCTGGAAGAGGCGACCAAGCGTCACACGGTGGAATGGCATTGGGTGAAGGGCCATGCGGGTGATGTGAACAATGAACGCGCGGATGCGTTGGCACGAGCAGGCATCGAGGCTATACGCTAGATGCGTGCTAGCGTGCCGCACTCTTGCCCTGAGTGGCTGTGTCTTGCAACGTTTCCAGAAAAGAAATTTGTGCCCCGATATCGCCGCGATTGATCTGCTCTGTGATCTCCCGGCAATTGAAGCTTTTTACGGCGCCTGCTTCCATCAATACATTATTGGCGCTATCGCTTTCGGCAAAGCCGATGGCGGGAACGCCCCGGTTTAAACCTCGTATGAGAAACATGCGGCCGTTGCAGGTTGTACCGTTGCTTTGATTAAGCAATATCAGATCAGGCTTGTCGTTGTCGCTGTGGCCATTGCTGTTTGCGAGATAGGCAGATGCCTCCTCATGTGTGCGTACGGTGCTGACCATCATGCCGCTTTTCTGCAGAAATTCTTTTACTGGAGTGCTAACGCTTTGATCGCTGTTCACTATCAAAATATGCAGTTTATCGTTCATTTTACTATCCCATGCATGTGTTTGAGTCTGTTATATCGTAAGAAAGATCAGTTGGTTGTGACAGTTGTGTGAATATATGCGCTGCACAATACTTGATATGAAGGCGAGCAGGCTTTATGTATGAGTTATGCGATATATACTGACATTTATAGCTTTAGTAAGCATCGCGCTGCCCGCCGCAGCCGCCGTGGAAGTGACCAATCTGGACGATGTGAGCCATGAAGTGCTGTTTACGTCGACCCCTAATTCGGTGGTGCGCAAAGTGGCCGCGCCTAATGAAACCGTGCGTTTTTATATCGGGCGTGGGCGTGTGCAGCTCGCGGACGACCCGCAGCCGGGTGGTGGACGTTTAGCATTAGAAAATGATGTGTTTACGATCTGGGGCGATGGAAAGTTGCAGATCCAGATGCGCCGCACGGAATCACGCGGGGACTGAGTGCCTACTGGCCTTGTCCACGTTCTTTGGAAGGTGGGGTGACTGTGCCTTCGTGGCTGGCGCCCTCAATGCCGTTTGGCGAAGGTGGACCCTGCTCAATGGCATTTTCAATCGCGGCCACTAGCGTTTCCGACATGTAAGGCTTTAGCACGCCATTGTTAATTGTGCCTTTATTGCGGCAACGCTCAATTGCATCTGGCTCGCCTGTCGCCAGAATGAAAGGGAGGTGGTAGTCATGCTTTTGCAAAACAGAGGCAAATTCTTCGCCTTGCATCACCCCATCCGTTGAGTTGTCAGAGATGATGGCGTCGACAGAGGCATTCAGCTCGTGCAAATCGCCGTTGTTATCTTCGTAGCTGATTTTGCCGGTCGCTTCATCAACCTCAATATAGCTGTGGCCATCCAGTTCGATCACCTCGTGGCCCGCCCTTTGCAGCTCCATTACACTGGCCAGGCGCTGCAGCGGCTCATCTTCGATGAATAATATGCGTTTTTTGTCGCTCATAGGCTGCACTATACGGTGGATTGTTTAAGAAAAACTTAAACAGACAACTATGGTACTAGTCAGTCAGTGCGGCTTGTGCTGCAGCCAGACGTGCAATTGGCACGCGGTATGGCGAGCAGGACACATAGGTCAGCCCAACGCTTTGGCAGAAGCGGATGGAGGCGGGATCGCCACCATGTTCGCCGCAAATGCCCAGCTTGATATCGCCGCGGGTGCTGCGGCCACGTTCTGCACCAATCTTCACCAATTCGCCCACGCCTTCCTGATCAAGCGATACGAATGGGTCTTGCTCGATAATGGTTTGGCGTTTATAGGCCTCGATGAAACTGGCAGAATCATCGCGGGAGATGCCAAGCGTGGTTTGGGTGAGGTCGTTGGTGCCAAAGCTGAAAAATTCGGCATGTTCGGCAATGTCTGCGGCACGCAAGGCTGCACGCGGCAGCTCGATCATGGTGCCCACCAGATAATCGACCTGCTGGTTTGTGTCGGCTTTGACTTCCTGTGCAACGCGGTCGATCATGCTTTTCAGAATCGCCAGTTCTTTTGGATTCATCACCAGCGGAACCATAATTTCAGGTAATACGTCACCACCCGCTTTGGCAATTTCGGCCGCCGCTTCGAATATGGCGCGTGCCTGCATTTCATAAATTTCCGGGTAGGTAATGCCCAGACGGCACCCACGGTGCCCCAGCATCGGGTTGGACTCGGAGAGCTGCGCTGCACGTGCTTTCACTTCGCTAAGCGAGATGCCCGCCGCATCGGCCACTTGCTTCATGTCTGCTTCGGTATGGGGCAGGAACTCATGCAATGGTGGATCGAGCAGGCGAATCGTTACGGGCAGCCCGTCCATGATACGGAAAATATCGATGAAATCCTGACGC
>MDTE01052559.1_pt1 | contig 10189 bp, 12 predicted proteins | sample 811231 | NCBI WGS metagenome assembly MDTE01 (sample SAMN05326651, study PRJNA326480) | marine metagenome | isolation source: seawater | place: Indian Ocean: Red Sea | collected 2010 | reverse complement strand
CCAACTTTGACAAGATTTTTTAGCTTGCATTATCTTTTTCCATTTTTAATTTTAGGATTAGTCATTCTTCATATTTGGGCACTTCATGTCCCTGGAAATAATAATCCGATTGGTATAGATATAAAAAAACCATCAAAAGACACAGTTCCATTTCACCCGTATATCGTAATTAAAGATTTATTTGCACTTCTGATATTTTTAATAATTTTTGCATTTTTTGTATTTTTTTCACCCAACATATTAGGACATGCAGACAATTATATTGAGGCAAACCCGTTAGTTACCCCAGCTCACATTGTGCCAGAGTGGTACCTTTTACCTTTCTATGCAATACTGAGATCAGTACCTGATAAGTTGTTAGGAGTTATAGCAATGTTTGCTGCAATATTTGTACTAGTAATTCTTCCTTGGCTAGATACTTCTAAAGTTAGATCAACAGTCTTTAGACCAATATACAAACAGTTTTACTGGTTTTTAGTAGCTGATGTTTTGATTCTTGGCTACGTTGGTGCAATGCCAGCAGAGGGGCTATATTTATTGATCGCGAGAGTCGCAACTGCCTATTATTTTGCTCATTTCTTAATAATACTTCCATTTTTAGGGATGAAGGAGAAAACGTCACCATTACCACTTAGCATCACAGAGCCTGTGCTAGGAGGTTCTGCTGATATGGCGATGGCTAAAAATAATAACGATTATAAAGAAAAATTGTGAAAAACTTTTTCAAATTAATCACCTTTTTTACTTTAATTTCAAGCCTAATTTTCTCAAATGTAAATGCAGCTGGTGAGAAACATGAACTACTGAAAGTTGATTGGAGCTTCAAAAGTTTTTTTGGAAAGTTTGATAGAGCATCTTTGCAGAGAGGATATCAGGTCTATTCAGAAGTTTGTGCATCATGTCATTCTTTGAAACATTTAAGTTATAGAAACTTAGCAGAAAAAGGGGGGCCCGAATTCACTGAGCTTGAAGTTAAAGCAATTGCTTCAAATTTTGAAGTTACAGATGGACCAAACAGTGATGGAGAAATGTTTGAAAGACCAGCAAAACTATCTGACAAATTTGTAATGCCGTATGCAAATGTTCAGGAAGCCATAGCAGCTAATGGTGGAGCATATCCACCAGATATGTCAGTTTTAGTAAAAGCTAGGGGAGGTGGAGCAAACTACATCTACTCTGTTTTAATGGGTTATGAAGATCCTCCAGCAGGAATGGAACTTGATGATGGAGTTTATTACAATAAATATATGTATGGCAATAAGATTAAAATGGCATCTCCTTTAGATGATGATATTGTGGAGTATGCTGATGGTACTAAGGCTACAATAGATCAAATGGCCAAAGATGTTACAACTTTTTTACAATGGACCGCTGAGCCTCATCTAGAAACTAGACATAAAATGGGCTTTAGAGTAATTATTTATTTAACAGTTTTAACTATTTTAGTTTACTTTAGCATGAAAAAAATATGGTCACGTATTGAAACGAAAGTTTAAAACATCTCCATCTTTAACAATATAATCTTTGCCTTCAAGCCTCATTTTACCAGCCTCTTTAGATTTTAACCATCCTTGATTTTTTAAAAAATCATCAAAAGAAATTGTTTCAGCTCTAATAAAACCTTTTTCAAAATCTGAATGAATTTCACCAGCTGCTTTTGGTGCTGTGGACTCCCTTGTTATTGTCCAAGCTCTAGACTCCTCTGGTCCTGATGTAAAAAAAGTCTGAAGAGATAAAAGCTCATAACCTTTTTTAATTAATGAATTCAGGCCAGTCTCAGAAATATTAATCATTTTCATATAGTTTTGTTTTTCATTTTCATCTTCTAATTGATTTATTTGATTTTCTATATCAGCGGATATTATTAATGTATTTTTCTTACCAAATTTATTTATAAAATCCTCGGTATAGCTGTTACCAGACTCTATACTTTCTTCATCTACGTTACATACATATAATTTTGGTTTAGTGATAAGGAGTCCGCTATTTTTTAAAAGTTTTTTGTCAAATCCATTAATAATTAACTCTATATTGTCACCTTCATCAATAATCTTTTGAGCCATCTCTAACATTTTAAGCTCTTCAATAATTACATTTTTTTTATTTTTCTTTTCAAGTCTTTTTTGAATAGACTCCAAATCAGCAAGTTTCATTTCTGTTTCAATAATCTCTAAATCTCTTACTGGATCTACAGTAGGATTTACATTTTGAATGTCATCTGAGTCAAAACATCTAATCATGTGAATTATTGCATCTACTTCTCTAATATGTGATAAAAATTTGTTCCCCAAACCTTCTCCTTTAGATGCTCCCTTGACTAGTCCTGCGATATCTACGAAAGATATTGTTGTATTTATTTTTTTCTTAGATTCTGAAATAACGGCTAATTGATCAAGTCTTTCATCTGGTACTGACACTATTCCAATATTTGGATCAATTGTACAAAAAGGAAAGTTTGCTGCTTGTGCCTTAGTAGAGTTGGTCAAGGCATTAAATAAAGTTGATTTACCAACGTTTGGCAATCCAACGATTCCACATTTAAAACCCATTTAATTATTATTAACTGTGCTCGAAAATAAATCTAATTTTTTATCAATTAAAATAGTTAAGGAGTCAATTATATTATTTGTTATTGAGTCCAAATGAACCTGTTCATCTTCATTAAAGTCATTTAAAACGTAATCAGATACTGATATTTTATTTTCTGGCTTTCCTATTCCTATACGAACTCTTGAATATTCTTTTCCAATAAACTTGTCGATTGATGCAATACCATTATGACCAGCGCTAGATCCACCAAATTTTGTTTTTATTTTTCCAAATTCGACATCCAAGTCATCATGGAATACAATTACATCTTCAGCATCTATTTTAAAGTACTCTAATAGTTCTCTAATACAGATACCTGAATTATTCATGAAGGTTAAAGGTTTAATTGCATAAACCTTCTTATCACCAATATTTCCTGTAGTTAGCAATCCCTTAAATTTTGGTTTCTGTTTTGATAATCCAAACTTAAGATTTATTGCGTCTACAATTTTAAAACCAATATTATGTCTATTATTTTGACTATTTGGAGTCGGATTTCCTAAACCAACAAGTAACAACATATCAAGTTATATTTTGAAAAGAACTTTCACTATTTATTATTTTTTTTCTGATGAAGATTTGTCTTCTTCTTTAGACTTGTCACTTTCAGATTTATCACCTTCAGTTGATGCTTTTTCAACACCATCAGCAGCAGCTTCTGTCCCTTCCTTAGCTTCACCTTCTTCTGTCTCAGCTGGTTTTTCTGGCTCTTTTACTACTGTAGGAGCTGCAACTGTCGCAATTACAAAATCTCTTCCTTGAATAGTGGGGGTAACGTTGTCAGGTAAATTAATAGATGAGATTTTAATACTTGTTCCGATATCCAAGCCTTCTAAATCAACAACTAATTCAGTGGGAATATTTTCTGCAGGACATTTAAGTTCGACTTTACGTCTTACAATATTTAAAACACCACCTCTTTTAAGACCTGGAGATAATTCATTATTAATAAATTTTACAGGTATTTCTAGAATAATTTTTCCACCCTTTACAATTCTCATTAAGTCAATATGAATTGGTTCATCAGTCACAGTATCGAAATCGATGTTTCTAGTTAAAACTTTTTGCTCTTTGCCATCTAAATTCATAGATATTACGTTTGATAAAAAATTTTCTTTGTTTATTAGATTTTTAATTTCTTTTTTTGTAATTGAAATTTTCTCATTGGGTAATTCTCCACCATAAACTATGCCTGGAACGTTGCCATTATTCCTTAGGACATTTACTTGACCTTTAGTATGTGTGTTTCTTATTGTTGCTTGTATTGTGGTCATAAAGAGCTGGTTTTTAACTGAAGTATGATAATTTTACAAGAGTTATTTAAATAGATCTGATACAGATGTTGAGTTAGAGATCCTTTTAATAGCCTCAGCTAACAATATAGATATCGATAATACCTCAATATTTCTTACTTTTTTTAATTTATCTGAACTGTCTATACTGTCTGTGATAACTAAATTTTTAATTTTTGAATTTTTAATTTTTTTGACTGCATCTCCACTAAAAACTCCATGTGTTGCATAAACATGCACCTCTTTTGCACCTCTTTTTACTAAAGCTTCAGCTGCATTAACTATCGTTCCCCCAGAATCAATTATATCATCAGTAAGAATACAAATTTTATTTTTAACATTACCAATTACATTCATAACTTGAGATTTTCCAGGACTTGGTCTTCTTTTATCAACTATTGCTAATCCTACATCTAATTTTTTTCCTAGTGCCCTTGCTCTTTCAACTCCACCCACATCAGGAGCTACACAAATTATATTTTTGGTTTTCATTTTCTTTTTAATATGTTTTGCAAAAATGGGAGTAGCAAATAAATTGTCTACTGGAATATCAAAAAAACCTTGAATTTGTCCAGCATGTAAATCTACAGTCACTACTCTATCAGCTCCTGCATTAGTTATTAAGTTTGAAACCAATTTTGCTGATATAGAAGTTCTAGGGACTACTTTTCTATCTTGTCTTGCATAACCAAAATAAGGTATTACAGCTGTAATATTTTTTGCAGATGATCTTTTGAGCGCATCAACACATAAAAGTAATTCCATTAAATTATCATTTGCAGGTGAGGACACTGATTGAATTATAAAAATACTATTTCCTCTTATATTTTCGTTAATTTCTATGTAGATCTCACCATCTGCAAATTTTCTTATACTAGTATTAACTAATTTGTTTTTAAGATTCTTTGAAATTTTATTACTAAGCTGTTTATTGCTATTTCCTGTGAGAATTTTCATTATTTGAGAGTAATCTATTTAATCATAATTACAGAAATATTTCTACCATAATCATTCAATTTTTTTTTTATAGACCTTCTTGCGCTGAAAAAGTTGTTACTTAATAAATATGTATCTTTTTTGATAATTTCAATGTTTTTTATACCCAAATTCAAAAAGTTCTGTTTAATGTAATCACTCAAACTGAAAAATATTTTATTATTTTTATAATTAAAAAACTTATTGTTAGTTTTTTTTTTAGAAACGAATTTATCTAAGAAATCCTTCTTCACTTCATAGTTTCTTTGACTTATACATGGTCCGATTACTGCAATTAAATCATTTAAATTACTTCCCTCTGATTTAAATTTTTTTAATGTTTTAGGTATTATTTGCTTATACGCCCCTTTCCATCCTACATGGATTGCACTGATTAAGTTATTGCCAGGGTCGTAAATAAAAACAGGTGCGCAATCAGCTGTCAAAATTCCTAGTGCAAATCCCTTTTTGTTTGTGATCAATGAGTCACCTCTTAATTTTTTTTTTGGAAATTTAATTATTTTATGAACAATGCCGCTATGAATTTGATTTAATAAAATAATATTTTTTTTATTACATCCTATTTTTTTACAAACTTTGTCGATATTTTTTCTGACTACTTCTATTTTATCTTCTGATCCTAGACCACAATTTAAACTTTTGTATATACCTTTAGAGAAACCTCCTTCTCGATTAAAAAAACCATGGCGTATGTTTTTAAATCTTTTAAGTTTTTTTGAGTAAAACATTATTCAAAACCCAAAAAATTATTTTTTTTACTTTTGAATGCAAATATCACTTTAAATAAACTTCCCATCAAATCTCTATGGAGAAGTCTCATTAAAGTTAAAAACATATAATCTTTTTGCTTTTGTGTCATATTCTTTTCTAATATTTTTGCTCTTTGAATAATTCCCATCTTTTCTAGAAAAAATTTCTGAGAAACAATTTTTTTTACTTTTAATTTTTTTTTTAAAAAATATTCTTTTAAAAGATTAAAGTTAATTAAATAAGTTATATCTGTCTTTCCTAAATTTTTATGAAGTTTCTTAATATTGATTTTTTTATTCTTCATCACTGTTTGCAAAGTACTTTTATTAATTATATCTAGGTATCCATAATCTATAAGCATTATTCCACCATTAAGCTTTGAAATCTTTTCAATAATCTTATCTAGTTCATAAAATCCCTTTTTTGGGTACTCTATAAATTTTAAATTCTTTAAGGTTTTAAATGATTTGATTGCTGTAGAGTCTTTTATTGAAGCTCTTCGATAGGTTTCGTATAATCTAGTTTTATTATTAATAATATAATATTTTTCAAACAAATCCTTTTTAAAAAAAGTAAATTGTTTAATAGGTACAGCATCGAAGAATTCATTTCCAAAAAAAATGACCGGCCCTTTTTTAATTAATTTAAAGTTGCTTATCCACTTAACCTTTGAGTTTCTGATCTTACTAATTTGTGTTTTTTTTAATAAATCACTTTTTTCGTATAAAAATATATTTATAGACTCATTAAGTTCAGGAAAATTCTTTAATGTATTAATCAAAACTTTTGTGAAACTTCCATCTCCAGGACCAAGTTCAACAAAATTGAAACTTTCGGGTTTTCCAAATTTTTCCCAACAAGATATAATCCAAATAGTTATAATTTCTGAAAATAAATTAGATATAGTTGGGGCCGTTATAAAGTCCCCTTTTTTACCAAAAGGATTTTTTTTTGTGTAATACCCAAATTCTCTATGATAAAGAATTTTCTCAATAAACTCATCAACTGGTATAATTTTATTAGAATTTAAATCAAAATTTTCAGGTTTATATTTCATTTTTTTTTTTAAAATAAATTAAACCTCCAGCTAAAATCATAAATAAGCTTAAAAAAGTTCCCATGCTGATATATCCAAACAAATAGCCGACTTGTATGTCTGGTTCTCTAAAAAACTCTGAGGTCACTCTAAAACAACCGTAAAGTATTAAAAACATAAAAGAGCAATTTCCAACTTTATTATTTTTTTTAAAATAAATTAAATTCATTAAAACAAATAAAATTAAACCTTCTAAAAATGCCTCATATAATTGAGACGGATGTCTCAATTTGTTATCATAACCTGGAAATAAAACTCCCCAGTTAGAATTTGTGGCTTTTCCAACAAGTTCCCCATTAATAAAATTAGAAATTCTTCCTAGAAAAATTCCCAAGGGAGCTGTTATAGCTACCAAATCTAAAAATTCATAAACATCCTGATTATTTTTTTTGGAAAATAAATAACTAGAAATAATAATTCCTATAAGAGCTCCATGAAAAGACATTCCTCCATTCCATATCATTAAAATTTCAATTGGGTTATTTAGAAAATAAGAAAAATTATAAAAGACTACGTATCCTAATCTTCCACCAATAATAATTCCAACAATCAAATATGTAATATAGTCTTCAAACAATATTTTAATTGTATTATTCTTAATGAGTATTTTTTTACAATATAACCAACCAAAAATAAGGCCAAAAATATACGCTAATGAGTACCATCTAATACTTAACGAAAATAACTCAAAAGCAACTGGGTCAAAATTATTAGTAAACATTAAGATTTTTTATTATAAGCTATTAATTAAATTTTTGTTAAGTAATTATTATGTCTAAATCAAGGTTTGTATTTGATAAATTTGCAAAATTAATAGAGCAGGGTCTCATAAATTATAAAGATCTATCTGAAGAATTAATATCAATACTTAAATCTAAAAGAGATGAAATAGTATTTAAAATGAAGTTAGCAAGTAAAGAAGAAGTAGATATTTTAAATAAGAGGATTGCTAATATTGAAAAAAAACTTGAAGACAACAAAAAAAGAAAAAAAACTAGTAAGGCAAAGAAATAATTACTTTAAGACCACCCATTTTTGATTTATCAAATTTAATATCTCCTCCATGAGATTTTATAATATCCGACGATATTGATAATCCTAAACCAACACTAGATTTAGAATCAGACCTACTTTTATCTATTTTATAAAATGGTTTAGTAATATTTTGAAATTCTGATTTATCTACACCAGGACCATCGTCATCGATAGAAATTAGAATGGTTGAGTTTTTTTTTTTCTAAATTTACAAATATTTTTTTTGCATATTTAATGGAATTATCTAATAAATTATTTATACATCTGGTGATTAAATTTTTTCTTCCATTAAAATAAATTTTATTTCTAAGTCTTGAATCTATCTTATTATTTTCATATTTAATGATAATACCTTCCAAAAGTTCTGTAATATTAAATGTCTCAGTTCTGTCTTTTGCTCCGGTGCTTATAAATTGAAGGTATTCGTTAAGCATTTTTTCCATCTCATCTACATCTTTTGAAATTTTTTTTGACAAATCTTTATCTTTAATCACGGCAAGCTGAAGTTTTATTCTTGTTAGTGGGGTCCTTAAATCATGACTTATGCCAGATAACATTTCAGATCTTTGATTTAAATGTCTGAGTATTCTCTTTCTCATTTTTTCAAATTCAAGACCAGCTTTTCTTATTTCTAGTGCTCCAGATGGTCTAAATTCTTCGATATCTTCGCCTCGGCCAAAACGTTCAGAGGCTTGGGCTAATTTAGTTATTGGTCTAGTCTGGTTTTTTAAAAAAATCATTGATACAGCTATCAGTAATATTGCTGGAATAGTTATCCAAAAAGCAAAAATTCTTATAGAACTTGCTTGAATTCTTTCTTTGGGAAAAAATATTTGTAAAACCCCATCTCTAAATTTAATTCTTAAGTCTACAACTTCTTTATATGAAATTGTATTAAACCAATGTTCTCCAATCTTAGGTTTTAATTCTCTCCTTAAAGTTCTATCCATCGGACTAAACCATCTCTCAACCTTTATGTCTGGTAGTTTTTCATTTTCTAAGAATCTTACCGAAAAGCTAAAGTTTTTGTTGTAGAGATCAGTTACTATTTTTTTATTATATTCATTCTCGTTATCGTAGATATCTATTATTGTCACTATTTCACCTACCAGAGCTCTGGTTAATCCTTTATTTGTTTTAATCCATAAACTATCAAAAAAAACTAGGGAAATTGTTATTTGTGAAATGACAATTGGAACTGCTACAATTAATAGTCCTCTGTAAAATAATCTTTTTGGTAGTATATTTTTTAGAAATTTACTCAATCCAAAGGACATATCCTTCTCCCCTTATAGTTTGCAAATATTTAGGACTTTTTGGACTCTCTTCGATTTTCTTTCTTAGTCGGGTAACAATTACATCAATAGATCTTTCCTTGTCTAAATCTATTAAACTTGCAATTTCATCTCTTTTGAAAATCTTACCAGGTGAATTTAACATTTTTTCTAAAATTAATTTTTCTGTATTATTAATTTTTAACCTTTCATCATTTTTGTAAATAAATAGTTTTTTTAAATCTATTTTGATATTTCCAAATTCTACTTCTCTTTTTTTGTCTAAAGATTTAGTTTTACTTATTATATTTCTTATTCTTAATATTAATTCTTTAGGTTCAAAAGGTTTTGTTAAATAATCATCTGCACCTAACTCTAATCCCTCAATTCTTTCAGACGGCTCACCTTTGGCTGTTAATAGTAAAATTGGTGTATTAATTTTCTTTTTATAATCTTGGGTAAATTCTAAGCCAGTTTTTCCTGGCATCATTATATCCAACACTATTAAGTCAAATTTGATAATTTTAGTTTTCTCAAAAGCGTCATATGCATCTTTGGAAGTTGAAACTAAATAATTATTCTGATTTAAGTATTCTTTTACTAGATCTCTTATTCTATCATCATCATCTACGATTAATATGTGTGCTTTAAAATTTTTCATTAATTATTTTTTTAAGAACTTTATCGAAGCTGATGACATCGTTAGAGTCTGAGCTTAAAAATGCATCATAAATTCTTTTCTTTTGAGCAGAAAAAATTTCGTCAAATATTTTTTTACCTTCATATGTTAAATATACATGTTTCACTCTAGTATCTATTTCATCTCTTTTGAACTCTATAGCTTTAATCTCCATTAAATCATTTAGAACTCTGTTTAAACTCTGTTTAGTTACTTTAAGTTTTCTTAACAAAGTTGAAATAGTTATACCTTCATATAAAGATATTAGATGTATTACTTTGTTATGAGCAGTTCCTAAAGCATGTTTATCTAAAACTTTTTTAGCATCAGCGACAGTTTCTCTGTATCCATTGAATATTTTTTCGATATACTTCTTTAATTGATGATCTTTAAGATATAAAAGTTTTTTCATAATGGTAAGTTATATTGACATATTATATATACAAAGATATTTTTTCTAAAAAATAAATCTAATGAT
>MDTE01048063.1_pt1 | contig 10189 bp, 11 predicted proteins | sample 811231 | NCBI WGS metagenome assembly MDTE01 (sample SAMN05326651, study PRJNA326480) | marine metagenome | isolation source: seawater | place: Indian Ocean: Red Sea | collected 2010 | reverse complement strand
GAAACTTAAAAATATTCTAGATGTTACAGATGAGAAGCTAGTCTCAGTTGATTTTAATCACAATAGTGCATCTGCAATCATAGACACCTCGCTTACTAATGTAGTTGGCAATAAAATGGGAAAAATTTCAGCTTGGTATGATAATGAATGGGGTTTCTCGAATAGAATGTGTGATATTGCAGAGTATGTAAGCAAGATCAAATAATGAAATCCATCGAAAATTTAGAAAACATTGAAAATAAAATTGTAATTCTTCGACTTGATTTAAATGTTCCAATAAAAAATGGAAAAATAACAGACTCTAACAGGATTGATAAGGTTATGCCTACACTAGAATTTCTATTAAAAAAAAAAGCAAAGATTATAATAATATCTCATGTTGGAAGACCAAAAGGTAAAATAGTTAAGGAACTTTCTCTAGAATTGGTTTCATTGTACATTAAAGGTAAACTTAAAAAAGAAGTATCATTACTAAAAGAAAACATTTTTAATTTAAAAAAAGATGAAATTTTTAAGAATTCAAATAATGAGTTGGTACTACTTGAAAATATTAGATTTTATCCCGAGGAAGAAGCCAACGATGATAAATTTTCAAAAAAATTAGCAAGCTTAGGTGAAATATATGTTAATGATGCATTTTCATGTTCACACAGAGATCATGCCTCTATATCAAAAATAACAAGGTATATTCCGTCTTATAGTGGTATTCAAATTAATACTGAGGTTAATGCCCTTAACAAGATTACTTCTGAAATAAATAAACCTGTTACATGTATAATTGGTGGTTCTAAGATATCCTCAAAAATTAATATTTTAAAAAATTTAATACCAAAATTTAATAATGTTATAATAGTTGGGGCTATGGCTAATAATGTATTTAAATATAAAGGTTTGAAAATTGGTAACTCTATCTATGAAAAAAATGTTGATGACATAATTCAAAAAATATTTTCTCATGCTCATAAAAATAAATGTAAAATTTATTTTCCTATAGATGTTAAAGTTGGAAAAAAATTAAATGGTACTTCATTTGAAAAAGAGTTTGTTAATATAGAAGATGACGATATGATACTAGATGTAGGATCAAAAACTATTTTTGAAATTAAAAAAATTATAGATAATTCCTCAACTATATTATGGAATGGACCTTTGGGATATTTTGAAAATGATAATTTCTCACACGGAAGTTTAGAAATTGCAAAATATATAGGAAAAAAAGGTGATAAAATTTTTTCTGTAATTGGAGGGGGCGATACTGTGGCAGTTATTAATTCAATAAATATGAGTGACAAATTTAATTTTGTTTCAACTGCAGGGGGAGCATTTTTAGAATATCTTGAAGGAAAAGTTCTCCCTGGTATAAAAGCCTTAAATTAAATGTCAGAACTTGAGAAAATCGCTCATAAACTAATATCTAATGGCAAAGGCATACTAGCAGCTGATGAAAGTACTGCCACAATGACGAAAAGATTAGAATCAGTAAAAGTACATTCTAATGAAAATAATAGATTACTTTTTAGGCAAACTCTTTTTTCATCATCATCAATGAAAGAATGCATAGGGGGCGTAATACTTTACGATGAAACTATAAGACAAAAAATTTCAACAGGTGAGACTATACCTGAATTAATAAATTCAAGTGGGTCATTAACTGGGATTAAAGTTGACACAGGTGCAAAAAACTTGGCAGGATCTAAAGAGGAGAAAATTACAGAAGGTTTGGATGGTTTGAGAGAAAGATTAGAGAATTATTATAATCTTGGAGCAAGATTTACAAAATGGAGAGGTGTTTACTTAATATCTGATAAATACCCGAGTAACCTTTCAATTTCGGCAAATGCTCATGCATTAGCAAGATATGCTTCATTGGTACAAGAAGCAGGAATGGTTCCAATAATTGAACCCGAAGTTTTAATGGATGGCAGTCATTCATCTGAAGATTGTCTGAAAAAAACAGCTCAAGTATTAAGAAAATGTTATGAAGAATTAGAATTAAATAATGTGGATTTAAAAGGAACTATTTTAAAACCTAATATGATTTTACCTGGGTTAAATTCTGGAGAAAAAATATCTTATGAGGAAGTGGCTGAGCTTACTTTGGAGTGCCTAAAAAACAATGTGCCCTCATCAGTTCCGGGTATAGCATTTCTTTCTGGGGGCCAATCCGAAATAGAGGCAACAGCAAATCTTAATCAGATTAATATTAAAAATGATACAGATTTTATAATGACTTATTCGTACGGAAGAGCTCTACAACAAAGTGCATTAAAATTTTGGTCTAAAAATACAAATAATTTAATTGGAACTCAGGAAATATTTGATCATAGAGCCAAAATGTGTACCCTAGCTGCGCAAGGGAGATGGTCAGAAAATATTGAAAATAAGAAATAGAAAATTCATTTATTTAATATCACCTAGTAAAATCAAAGATAAATCATTTTATAAAGATTTAAAATTGGTTCTGAAATCAAACAAATTTAGTTTTTTTCAATTAAGACTTAAAAAAGAGACAATCCGAAAAAAAATTATTATTGCAGAAAAAATACTAAAAATTTGTAAAAAAAATAATGTAAAATTTATTATTAATGATGATCCTTATCTTGCATTAAAAGTGAATGCAGATGGTTGTCATTTAGGCCAAAAAGACATGGACATCATTAAAGCAAAAAAAATTTTAAAAAATAAGATAATAGGTATTACATGTCATAATTCAGTTAAATTGGCCAAGAAAGCATTATTGAACGGAGCAAATTACGTTGCAATTGGATCTTTTTATAAAACTAAAACAAAAAAAGTAAAACATAAAGCAAACGTGAAAACTCTAAAAAAAATTAAGAAAATAGTAAATATACCAGTTGTTGCTATAGGTGGAATAAATGAAAAAAATTATATGAAACTATTGTTGAATAAAGCTGATTTTTTAGCTATCTCAAGCTACATTTGGAAAAACAAAAAACTTAAACCATATAAAGCAGTTGAAATTTTAAAATGAAAATTAACGTTACAGAAATACGAGTTGGAATGATACTAGAGTACAAAGAAGATTTATGGGAAGTTATAAAAACTAATCATGTAAAACCTGGGAAAGGTGGGGCTTTTGCTCAAGTTGAAATGAAGAGTCTTATAAAAAATACAAAAATTAATGAGAGATTTAGGTCAAGTGAAACTGTAGAAAAAGCAATATTAGAGGAAAGTAAATATAATTTTTTGTACAAAGATGAAAATGATTTTTATTTTATGAACCCAGAAAGTTTTGAACAAATTAATATAAAAAAAAATATAGTTGGAGAAAAAGGGAAAATGCTTAGTGAAAATCTTGAAGTTATTATTAATTTCCACAATGAGACTCCTCTCAACGTCATTCTCCCTAATCAAATTAGCTGTAAAGTGGAAACTACAGATGCAGCTTTAAAAGGTCAGACTGTTTCGTCATCTTATAAACCTGCAAAACTTGAAAATGGTATCAGTATACAAGTACCTCCGTTTATTGAAAGTGGCGATGAAATAATTATAGATACAAGAACAATGGATTATATAAAAAAAATATAAAATGAATACAATTTCACCAGAACTTAATTTAATGATTAAAGCATGTGAAAAAGCTTCGAAAATTATTATTAGAGACTTTGGTGAGTTGGAAAATTTACAAGTTTCAAAAAAAGGACCAAAAGATTTTGTAACTAAAACAGATAAAAGAGTAGAAAAAATCTTAATAGACGAATTATCAAAATCAAAAAAAAACTATTCATTTATTACCGAAGAAACGGGAAAAATTTTAAATAAAAATAAAGACATTTTCTGGATTATTGATCCTATTGATGGTACGACAAATTTTTTACATGGAATTCCGCATTTTGCTATATCAATTGCTTTACAAAAAGATGGTGAAATTATAAGCGGACTTATATACGATCCAATAAAGAACGAAATTTTTTATGCAGAAAAAAATAATGGCTCTTTTTTCAATAATAGCAGAGTCAGAGTCTCTAAGAAATCAAATATAGATGAGTGTTTATTTTCATCTAATTGTGAAGGAATAAAACTAATACATCCAAAACTTAATTTAAGAAATACTGGTTGTGCAGCTTTAGATTTAGCATATGTGGGATGTGGAAGATTTGATGGCTATTATCATAATAAGATAAATTTATGGGATATTGCTGCAGGCAAAATCATAATTGAAGAAGCAGGTGGAAAAGTAAACAATATTTACAGGTTTAGAAATAATGAGATAGACATCAGAGCAGCGAATCCAAATATTTATGAAAAAATGTTAAAAATATTAGATAACTTTTAATTGTTTTTGAAATAATTTTTGTTATAAGGCAGCCCATGAAAAAAAATATACACCCAAAATATCATATTATTAAGGTTGAAATGACAGATGGGTCTCATTTCGAAACAAGATCAACATGGGGATCAGAAAATGAAATTTTAAAACTTGAGATTGATCCAAAGTCACATTCAGCTTGGACAGGTGGAAAGCAAAAGATTTTAGATAAAGGAAGAATAAGTAAGTTTAATAAAAAATTTCAAAATTTTAGATCTGAGAATAAAAATTAATGTCTAAAGCTCCATTAATGCCAATGGCAACCGCTGTATGGCTAGTTGAAAACACATCTTTAACTTTTAAACAGATTGCAGATTTCTGCAAAATGCATGAAGTTGAAGTGCAAGGAATTGCAGATGGAGAAGTTGCAAAAGGTATTGTGGGATATAATCCAATTATATCTGGTCAATTAACTGCTGAAGAGATTGAACATTCATCTAAAGATACTCAAAGACCATTGAACATAATAGATGAAGAAGTTGAAATAAAGAATTCCCAGAGTAAGATAAAAAAATATGTACCACTATCAAAAAGACAAGATAAACCAGACTCTGCTTTATGGTTAATAAAAAACCATTCAATTTTAAAAGACTCTCAAATTGCTAGGCTTGTTGGAGTTACAAAGAATTCAGTGACTTCTATAAGAAATAAAAGTTATTGGAATTACAATAGTCTTAATGCAAAAGATCCAGTTGCAATGGGCTTATTTAGTCAAAGAGATTTATTAGACGCCATAGAGAAAGCAGAAAGAAGAATTTTAAGAGAAAAAAAAGATAAAGAAAAATTAAATAAAATTAAAAATAGTGAAGTTGGAAATGTATAGACAAACATTATTTAAAATGCTAACTAATCGCTTTTTTTGGAGGTTGTTATTAAAATAGAAGTCAAAGATAATAATGTTGAACAGGCCCTGAGAGTTTTAAAAAGAAAACTTCAGAGAGATGGTTTTTTTAAGATTATAAAATTAAAGAATAATTATGAAAAACCATCAGAAAAAAAAAAGAGAATATTACAAGAAAACATTAAAAGAGTAAAAAAACTTAACAAGCTCAAGAACAGGATTTAATTATCGCGGGGTGGAGCAGCCTGGTAGCTCGCAAGGCTCATAACCTTGAGGTCGGCGGTTCAAATCCGTCCCCCGCAACCAATTTAAAGATTAAAATTTGATTTTTTACTATCTTTTAAAAATCCTTTTACAGTATCTATTGTAAGTTTATTAAATGACTTTCCAAAATTTTCAATTTTTTCAATTATAACGGGTGGAACAGTGATTATATGGCAACCAATTTGTTTTGATTGAATATAATTATAAGGTTCTCTTGTACTCGCCCACAATATTTCGACATTCTTGTATTTTTTTGAAACTTTTATGCTTTCCTTGAATTGAGGTATTGGATCTTTTCCATTGTCAGACATTCTACCTGCAAAAATTGATATTATTACTTTTGTTTTTTTATTTATTTTTTTAAGGATTTGTCTTGTTTGTTTTGCATTATAAACTGCAGTTATGTTAAGCTTTATTTTTCTATCATTAAGTATTTTTATTACTTCGCCAGTAAATATGCCTTTAGAATTAGTTACAGGAACTTTGACGTAAACATTTTTTCCCCATTTGCTAATTTTTATACCTTGTTGGATCATTTCTTTAGGATCGTCAGCAAATACTTCACAGGAAACTGGTTTATTAGTTAATTTCAAGATTTCTTTTGAATATTTTGAATAATTTTTAGCTCCAGCCTTTCTCATTAAACTTGGATTAGTTGTAAATCCTTTTACAATATTTTTTTTACTAAATTTTTTAATAAGATTTATGTCAGCAATATCGCAATAAATTTTAGTCAATTTATAGACTCTTTACAATTTCTTCTGTCATTTTTTTAGCATCTGCAAAAAGCATCAATGTATTATCTCTATAAAACAAATCATTATCAATACCAGCGTATCCTGGTGATAAGCTTCTTTTTACGAATAAAACTGATTTGCTTTTTTCAACGTCTAAAACAGGCATTCCAAAAATTGGGCTTTGAGGGTCCGTTTTTGCAACAGGATTGGTTACATCATTTGCTCCAATAACATAAGCAACATCACAATTTGCGAAATCATTATTAATTTCTTCTAATTCAAATACTTCATCATATGGAACATTTGCTTCTGCAAGTAGTACATTCATGTGGCCTGGCATTCTTCCAGCAACTGGATGTATGGCATAAGATACCTTAACACCATTTTTTTTTAATGCATCTACCATTTCTCTCAAAGCATGCTGTGCTTGAGCAACTGCCATCCCATAACCTGGAACAATTATTACTGAAGATGCATTCTTCATTAAAAATGCTGCATCATCAGCATTCCCGTTTTTAACTGGTTTTTGTTCCTTATTAGAAGAACTAGATGTTTGATCAGTAGCACCCCAACCACCAAGAATTACATTAAAAAATGATCTGTTCATTCCTTTGCACATTATGTAAGAAAGTATAGCTCCTGAAGAACCAACTAAAGCTCCTGTTATTATCAAAGCAGTATTTTCTAGTGTAAATCCTATACCTGCAGCTGCCCAACCAGAATATGAATTCAACATAGATATAACAACTGGCATGTCGGCACCACCAATAGGAATAATTAGCAGAACACCAACTAAAAATGATATTGCTATTATTGACCAAAAAATATTAGATGATTGATTGGTGCACAAATAATAAATTAAAAATAAAATTGTTAATCCTAAAAGAAGATTTAATATATGCTGTCCACTAAATGTTATGGGTGCACCGGACATAATTCCCCTTAATTTTAAAAATGCAATAATTGAACCAGAAAAAGTAATCGCTCCTATAGCTGCTCCAAGAGACATCTCTATTAAGCTGGCAAGTTTAATACTACCAACTAGTCCAAGCCCAAATGAGTCTGGCTTTAAAAAAGCAGATACAGCTACAAAAACAGCTGCTAATCCTACAAGACTATGAAAGCCAGCAACAAGTTCTGGCATTGCAGTCATTGGTATTCTAAAAGCTATAAAAGCGCCAATAGAACCTCCTATTAAAAGGAAAATCAAAACATATAAAAAACCCATCCCAAAGTTTCCAACAGACAAAAATGTAACAATGATTGCTATCGCCATGCCAGCGATACCAAAATAATTACCTCTTCTTGATGTTTCAGGAGAAGAAAGGCCTCTTAAAGCTAAAATAAATAATATGCCAGATATTAAATAAAATGATGCTGAAAGGTTTGCTGTCATAATTACTTTTTCTTCTTTTTGTACATTTGCAACATTCTTTGAGTTACTAGAAAACCACCAAAAATATTTACTGCAGCCAAAATAATTGCAATGAAGCCAAAGATATTTGATTTTTCAAATGAAATTTCGTTAGATCCTGCTAAAGAAGCAATAATTGCTCCAACAATTATTACAGAAGAGATTGCATTAGTAACTGACATCAAAGGAGTATGCAGAGAAGGGGTTACGCTCCATACAACATAATAACCTACAAAAATTGATAGAATAAAAATACTAAATCTAAATATAAAAGGATCGACTTCCATTATTTAACCTTTGTATTGACAATTATTTCATCTTCTAAATCTATTTCAAAAGATTTTTTTTCTTTATCAAATAAATTGTTAATAAAATTAAACATATTTTTAGAATAAAGATTTGATGCAGAAACTGGTAATTTATTTAAAATATTTGTTTCCCCCATAATTTTAACTCCATTATTATCTACTATCTGATCAACTTTAGTCAATTCTGAGTTCCCACCCTGAGAAGCTGCTAAATCATATATTACAGACCCGGCAGACATAACATCGATCATATTTTTTTTTATTATTATAGGAGCTTTTTTTCCTGGTATTAAAGCAGTACATATAACAATGTCAATTTTCTTTAGTGTATCTATTAATAATTGCTCTTGTTTTTTCTTAAAATCATCTGATGCTTCTTTTGCATATCCACTTTTAGTTTCTAAATTTTCTGCACCTTCAACTGTCAGAAATTTACCTCCCAGACTTTCTACTTGTTCTTTTGAAGCCATCCTTACATCGGTTGCAAAAACTATTGCTCCCATTCTTTTAGCAGTTGCTATAGCCTGCAGACCTGCAACACCTGCACCGACAACTAAAACTTTTGCTGCAGAAATTGTGCCTGCTGCTGTCATCATCATTGGGATTGCTTTTTGAAAATATGCAAAAGAGTCTACCACAGCTTTATAACCAGCTAAATTTGCTTGGGATGATAATATATCCATTGATTGCGCTCTTGTAATTCTCGGCAAAAGCTCAAGCGAGAAACAATTTATATCTTTTGATAAAATGTTTTTTAATTTTTCGTGATTTGTGTAAGGATTAAGAACACCGATTAAAAATTGACCTTTCTTTAGTTTATTTAGGTTATTGTCAACTGGAATGTTCAATTGGACAATAGCTTTAGCATTAGAGAATACTTCATCTTCACTATCAACAATATTTGCCCCCGATGATATGTATTCATCATCGTTTATCCCCAAATGTTTGGCATAATCTTTAACAAGGCTTACTTCTAAACCTATAGATTTATATTTCTTTATAATATCAGGGGTTATTGCAACTCTTTTCTCAACATCTAAATTTTCTTTGATAGATCCTACAATCATATTACAAAAGAAAGATTGCCATTAGAATTAAAACTACAACAACTGCAACAGATCCCCAAAGTACAAATTTTGTAAAGTTGTTCCATGTATTTTTATGACTTTCATTATCCATATATATATTATTATTTCTGTCGAGCTTTAAATTTTGGATTTTTTTTATTTATTATATAAACCCTGCCTCTTCTTCTTACTAATTTTGAGTTAAGATCTCTTTTTTTTAACGATTTTAAAGAACTTGCAATTTTCATAGTTTTATTTTTTAACTTTAATAAACGAACTTATATAATCTTTCAAATTTATTTTTCCATAATATTTGATTACTTTATTATTATGAGACATATTAGTCAGTGCCGATGCATATCTTTCACCGGCTCTTGAAGGCAAATATACTATTCTTCGTTTGAACATTCTTGCCACCTCTTTTATAGAATATGCTTTTTTATGGCTAATACTGTAATGTGCGCAATTGTTTGCTTTCCATGCTTTATAACATACTTTAATAGTATCATCTATATGTGTAAATCTTCTTGTCTGAGTTCCTGGCCTTACAACAGTTAAAGGTTTATTTTTTAAATATTGATTTTTAAATATTCCAATGACAGTTGCCATATCTCCTTTTTCAATTTGTTTGTCACCATAAATATTATAAAAATAAATTATCTCAAATTTAAATTTAAACCACTTTTTTAAATTTTCTAATAACTCAAGATTATTTGATTTTGTAAACGCATAAGGTGAAAGATTTTTATCTTTGCCTTTCTTACCTAGAGTTGCAGAAGTTGCAGAATAAATCAATTTAATTTTGTTGTCTAAGCAAAATTTGAATACCTCTTTTGTTCCTATCGAGTTGGAATCATAGCACAAATTAAATTTTAAAAAACTTTGATATATTCTCGAAAATTCACCAAAATGAAAAACTGCAATAATATTTTTTCTACAATGGTGTAAAATTTTTCTAATATTTTTTGTGTGTCCTTTAAAATATTTAACATTTTTGTTTTTAATATGATTTTTTTTTGTCCCACTAGAGTAATTATCAACACTTATTATTTTAAAATTAGTTTTTTTTAAAAAATAACTAATCAAATTGGAGCCTACGAAACCTGCACCCCCAGTTACAATAATTATTTTTTTCATTGAATAAGCCTGGCAATGACCTACTCTTCCATGTCTTAAGACAAAGTACCATCGGCGCAGAAAGGCTTGACTTCCGAGTTCGGAATGGGAT
>MDTE01026817.1_pt1 | contig 10189 bp, 8 predicted proteins | sample 811231 | NCBI WGS metagenome assembly MDTE01 (sample SAMN05326651, study PRJNA326480) | marine metagenome | isolation source: seawater | place: Indian Ocean: Red Sea | collected 2010 | reverse complement strand
GAACAAACAATTAGACCATATGCATTTGGTACTGATGCTATTGAGCGTATGCGATTCGCTCATCCTCAATCCATGCTTGACGCTGACTTTGAGTATGGTATCCAACCAACGAAGTGGCAAAGTATTGACTTATTAAGAAATTATCCTTCTATCTACGAGATTCCTGGTTCTGATATTGCGGTTTCTGGTATTACCACAGACGCTTCTCAAGGTAGTGGTGGTTTAGGTCCTTCCTTGATTACTGTAGATACTGAACTTGACCATCAGATGGATGTTGGTGATCCTATCAGCATCAAAGGTTTATCAGATTCTGTTATTGGATTCTCTTCTGCTGAAGGTTCATTTATTATTGACTCTGTTCCTAGTGCAACACAATTCAAGTATTATTCAAAAGCAAAAGTAGGAACTTCACCTGCTACTAGTGTTAAATCTAGTTTTACAATTCTGAAAGAAGCAGGATTCTATACTGGTGCTGAAATTGGTACATCACCTACATTCAGTGTACAGACACAAGGTGCTAATGGAAACTTTGCAACAGAAGGTTCTACACCACCAGGAGCTGTTACTTTAGGTGTGACAACTAACTCAACACTACCACCTCTTGGTGCTCCTTTAGGAGGAGTTAATATTGCTTCTGGTACACAGGTAACTGGTGTTGTTGACACAAATGCTATTCTTGCAATTACAAATTCATTCACTGCACCTGTATCAACAATTACGTTCAACGATACCAATACTATTGAGATTGGATCTGCTTTGAATAATGGTTCTGGTGATACTATTTTTGTTACTAATATTGAAGGTAATGTTGTTACATTATCTGCTCCATACACTGTCTCTAAAACAGGTAACAGTTTTGTTTCCACACAATTACCTGGTGCACCACAAAACTTTGGTCTTGGTACAACAACAGGATTTGATTTTATAAGATCTAAAGGTTCTTATACTAATGTAGCACTTAATACAACTCACAATTATAATTCATTAAGTGATGTATCACCTGATGTAAGTTATACTCCTGCTACTGGAGTTCTTGGTACTGGTGCTATGTGGAATGTCGAGAGAGATTCCTCTGGAGGTCCTTATATTGTAAGTATTGCTGCTGCTGGTGATGGTTATAGTATTGGTGACCAATTTGAAATTAATGGATCTGCTGTAGGTGGATCAGATGGTGTACATAATATTATCATTGATATTACTGGTATAACTGGAAGTGGTGGTGTTGATACCTTTACTATAACTGGTACTCAATCTGGTATTAATGTAAATGCTGGTACTGGATATAGTGTCGGTGAGAAGATAGTTGTTTATGGTAACAGTCTTGGTGGTACATCACCATTTAATGATCTTGATCTTTATATTACTGGTGTAGGAGCCAATGGAGACATCACATCGTTTACTTATTACGGTGTTGGTATTTCTTCCACACAATCTTATCTCTCTCTAGAACAGGATTTAACATCTGGTAGTGGTATTAACTCTGCTTTCACTGTTGTAAGAACAGGTGATGGTGAAATTACTACTCAAGTTGATAGGATTGAAATTGGTGGTATCATTGAAACTGATGATATTTTCAATGTAACTATTGATGGTACAACAACACATAGTTATACTGCACTGTCAACTGATGACAGATTAGAAGTAAGAAATGCTCTTATTGGTGTAATTAACAATAGTGTTGGATCATGTTATGCTATAGCAGGTAATACAATTGGTGAAGGTGCTTCTGCATTATACACTATTGATCTGTTTGCTACGACACCTGGTGTAGGATTCACAACTTCAGTTCAATCTGAAGATGCTGGAGCAAATCCTGCTGATGATCAAACAATCACAGTAAGTACGATTACAGCAAATATATCTACTACAACTACTCCAGCATATAATGTTACAATAACTAACCCTGGTACTGGATACGCTAATAACGATACAATTACTATTCGTGGTAATAAGGTTGGTGGAGATTATAGTACTAATGATATAACTCTTACTGTTAATTCAGTTGATGCTAATGGTGCTATTACTGCTATTAATACAGCAGGTACTCCTGTTACTGGTAGTGCTACATTTGTTAAGATGCCAACAAACCCAACTGCTTTTGGTGCTCAATTCTTACCAGCAATTGTTGGTGGTCTTTATCAACCAACTATTGCTGTTGCAGGTAGTGGTTATCAACTTGGTTATCAATTTAAGATTGGTGGTGATTTATTAGGTGGTACTGCACCAGCTAATGATATGACAATTACTGTCAATGGTATTGATGATAGTGGTGGTATAACATCTATCAGTGCTTCAGGTAGTCCTCTTGCAGGAGATACGATTGCATTCTATCCAGCAGTATCTGTAAGTGCTGCTACACAAGGTGTTATTGGACCTGGATCTAGTATTACTTATTCTGCTATTGCGAAGATAATGGTAGAATTTGCAACTAACCATGGATTGGTTCCAGGAGATACTATTCTTTCTTCTATCACTTCTAGTGGTACAGGACATAGTTTAGCATCTGGACCATTCTATGTTAATGAAGTTCCATCGATGCTTTCTATTGTTTATACAGCGAGAGCAACTGGTAACGTAACAGAAACTGGATTGGCAGGTAAGATATATCCTAGAACAGACTCCTTCTATACACACAGACCATTCGATGGTGGTGTACAGTTAGGAACTGGTTCACCATCTCATGGTGCACAAGCAGTTAGACAGTCTAAAAAATATATTAGATATCAGTCAGGTAAAGGTATTACATACACCACTGGTGCTCTGTTTGCTCCAAACTATGACTTGCGTTCTGCTATTGCTGATGGCACATCAGTTGGAAGTATTATCACGTGTGTTACAGATGACCTAAACCATGGTTTACAGGTTGGTGCTGAAATACGTTTACGTGGCATAACAACTACAGGATATAATGGTCATTATATTGTTGCATCAATTATTGATGAGATTACATTTACTGTTATTGCTACACAAGTTCTTGGTCAAACCAATGCTGAATTTGGTGATCAACCAATAGTTTCACTTTATAAGTGGAAAGGTGCTACTGTTCGTGCTGGTGCTTTTGATGATCAGAATGGTATCTTCATTCAGTATGACGGAAATCAGATATCTGTTGGATTAAGATCTTCCACATATCAGATTGCTGGTACTGTAACAGCAACTCCAGATAGTAATGAACTGACTGGTGTTAATACCAAGTTTACTGAACAGTTAAAAGTTGGTGACCGTCTCGTTATTCGTGGTATGTCTCATCTTGTCACAAAGATTGACAATAATTCAAGACTGTATATGAACCCTGACTTCAGAGGAATTAATACAGTATCAAACGTTAAAGCAGCTTTAACAAAAGAGATTTTGATTCCACAGAACGAATGGAATATTGACAAAGCAGATGGTACAGGTAAGTCTGGATATGTTACTGACATCACGAAGATGCAGATGATGGGATTCCAGTACTCATGGTATGGAGCTGGATTCATTGACTGGATGTTCCGTGGTCCTTCTGGAGACTTTATTTTCCTACACAGACTTAAGAACAACAACAGAAATAACGAAGCGTTTATGCGTTCTGGTAACCTACCTGTTAGGTATGAGGTTATTAATGAGGGTGCTAGGGATAGGATCTCTGATGCTATAGATTCTTCTCAAGATACATTGACAGTAGAGGACGGAAGACTATTCCCAGATAGTGGTACTCTAATCATTGAGAATGAGATTGTTAGATATACTAATAAGAGTATTAATACATTAAGTGGATTAACTAGGGCAGCAACTTATACTAATTTCGCTGGTGGTTCTCAAAGAACATATACAGCAGGTGTTGCTACACAACACAGTAAAGGTACTGGTGTTGTTCTACTATCAACTACTGCTACACCACAGATTAACCACTGGGGTTCTGCATTCCTAACTGATGGTGGATTCGACGATGACCGTGGTTATCTCTTCTCATGGCAAGAAAAAGAAATTGCTATCACTACTAATAAGAGTGCTATATTCTTGATTCGTCTATCCCCTAGTGTTTCTAATTCTGTTACAGGAGACTTGGGAGAAAGAGAACTAATCAACCGAGCACAGTTACTACTCAAGAACATTGAGATTACTACACAGGGTGGATCAAGTTCACAGGGTGTTATTATTGAGGGTGTTTTAAATCCTAGAAACTATCCTGAAGATCCAGCAAACATTAACTGGGTTGGATTAAACACAGGTGGTGCTGGTGGACAACCTTCATTCGCACAGGTTGCCTCTGGTGGTGACATTACCTGGGAGGGTGCTGCATCTTCTGTACAAGCTTCCAACTCTGATAATCAAACTTATTATACTACATGGGTTAGATTCTTAAGGGCTGATGTTGCAGGTGTACAGATTGGTTGGGGAGTAACAGGTGGTGACTTGAAAGGAGGAACTACTGTTGCTAACATTTGGAACTCTGGTAGTTCACATGTATATCTTATCCTGTCTGACCGAACACGACCAGGATCAGCAAATGCTACAACATATACATTTGCTCCTATCTTGGACGCAGCAATTCCTGGAGAGCAGGTATTCTCATTCACTGCCTCTGGTGGTGGTGAGAGGGATAACCTAGACCTATCAGAACTAAAAGAACTTACTAATACACCAATTGGTGGACGTGGTACTTTCCCGAATGGTCCTGATGTTCTAGCGATCAACGCTTATCTAACGTCTGGTTCATCTGTTAACGCAACGATTAACTTACGTTGGGCAGAAGCACAAGCATAAGGAGAGATAATTAATGGCACAGCCCTCCACTAGAGCAGAGTTAAAAGACTATGCATTAAGGAGATTAGGTCATCCTGTTCTTGAAGTCAATGTAGATGACGATCAAGTTGAGGATTTAATTGACGACGCTATTCAACACTTTCATGAACGTCATTTTGATGGAATTGAAAGAATGTTTCTTAAGCATCTAATTACAGAAGATGATGTAGAAAGGTTTAGAGGTTCTGATCAAATAACTAAATTAGCTGGTGATGAGGGCACTGTAACATTTACTCTTGATTCAGGAGGAACTGGTTATAGTGATGGTACAGCAGTGGCCACAACTGGTGGTAGTGGTGCAGATTTAACACTTAATACTACTACAGAGAATGGTGTAATAACAAAGATATTGATCAATGGAGATGGTTCTGGGTACACTATTGGTGATACTATTACCATTTCTGGTGGTAATAGTGATGCAACTATAACAGTTAAATCTGTTGATAGTGATAGTATTTGGGAAAATAGGAATAATTATTTAAAGGTTCCTGATCATGTATTAGGAATATCAAAAGTATTTGGTGTATCATCTAATTGGGTTCGTAATGATCTCTTTGGATTGAGCAACCAATATTTCTTGATGGATATATTCTCATTCTCATCTGGTTTTGCTTTTGGTAATTTTGATATGACGAACTATTATATGATTCGTCAGTACTTCGAGACTCTTGATAGGATTGTTAATACTGGACAGTTGGTTGAGTATAGATGGAATCAAAGACAAGATAAATTGTTCCTAGATTTAGATCCTGCCAAGATTGTAAAAGGTAATTATGTTCTTATTGATTGCTATCGCATGCTTAACCCAGAAGAATATACACAAGTTTATAATGATAGATGGCTTAAGAAATATGTTCCTGCTTTAATCAAAAGGCAATGGGGTCAGAATTTAATTAAATTTCAGAATGTTCAACTCCCTGGTGGTGTTGCTCTTAATGGAGAAAAACTTTATTCTGATGCACAAAAAGAAATCGCTATGATTTTAGCAGAAGGACAAGATCAATTTGAACTTCCTGCTATTGGTCAGATCGGATGAAAAGTATATATTTTCCACAACACGGTGGTGTATCTACCGAACAGAATTTAATACAAAGTTTAATTGATGAGCAAATTAAACTTTTTGGTGCAGATGTTTATTATCTTCCTAGGTCAACTGTAAAGGATATGACCCTGGATGATATAAAGTATTCTGAATTTAAAACCCAATGGATGATTGAAATGTTCCTCATTAACGTAGAGGGATTTGGATCACCTTCAGAATTTATTAGTAAGTTTGGTTTAAGAGTAACTGATGAGATACAGTTTGTTGTATCTAAAAATAGATGGAGTCAGATATTTAATAACTTTGCTGACATAACAGAAGTTGATGGTAGACCTAACGAAGGAGATTTGATCTACTATCCTTTAACAGAAGATTTGTATGAGATTAAGTTTGTAGAAAGAGAAGCACCTTTCTATCAATTAGGTAAGACATATATCTATCAGATGACTGCCGAGATCTATGAAATCGGTGATGATAAATTTGAGACTGGTGTTCCTGGTATTGATGAGATTGAAGAAATATTCAGTCCATCTATTTCTATTCAAATGGATACTGCTGGTACTGGTGATTACTCATTGAGTGAGAATGTTACTGGATCAGTAACTGGAGTTACTGCTGAAGTATCTTATTGGGATAGGAATTTAGATATACTTACTCTCATCAATAGAACTGGTAACTTTAATGCTGGTGAGACTTTAACTGGATCTGAATCTGGTACAGTTAGGGAGATTACATCTATAGATAACTTAACGCAAGATACTCTTCAGTATAGCGATAATAAATATATAGAGACCGAAGGTGACGATCTTATTGATTGGGGTGAGGTTAATCCATTTGGTGAATATGGAAATATATCTGGTGACTGGTAATGTTAGGACCACATTTTTATAACGAAGCGATACGTAAAACCGTTATTGGATTCGGTACGTTATTTAATAATATAGAACATAGAAAGTATGATAACACTGGTGCTGTAATAGAAGCAGAGAAAGTGCCTCTTGCATATGGACCACAGAATAAATTCTTAACACGATTGGAACAAAACCCAACTGTGGATAAGAAAGTTGCTATCACATTACCTAGACTGTATTTTGAAATGTCTGGTATTACCTACGATTCTTCTAGGAAGATAGCACCAACACAAAAATATAAAACTATCATTCAAGGAGAGGATGAAGTAAGGATACAATATGTTCCTGTTCCATATAACATGGAATTTGAACTAGGTATTATAGCAAAGTCACAAGATACTGGACTGCAAATACTAGAACAGATACTACCTTATTTTCAACCTAATTTCAACATTACGTTGAATATGATTCCTGATATGAATGAGAAAAAAGATGTTTCTATTATTTTGAATTCTATTAACTATGCTGATGACTGGGATGATAACTTCCTAGACAGAAGAAGTATTGTATGGACTTTGATGTTTACTGCCAAGTCTTTCATCTACGGACCATTCAACAAGTCGGATGTTATCAAGAAAGCAATTGTATACGAATCAATTGGAGATAAGAATCAAAGTAAGAGAGCAACCAAGTTAACTTATTCACCTAAAGCAAAAGAAGATAAGAATCAGGATGGTGTTATTGATGCAGCAGATGATGCACTTGTAATATCTACAGATGACTTCGGATTTAATGAAGGTATTGAATTACTATAATGGCAGATAAAATTGATAATAAGATGGCTAAAAATATGGAAGAAGTCTTCGATATTGAAGTCACTAACACCCCAGAAGGAGGGTGTACAACAAGAAAGAAACAGTTACGTGATGTAACTGATGATAGTCGTGATGATTATGAATATACTAGAGGACAACTATATTCTCTTATAGATCAAGGACAAGAAGCAGTTCGTGATGCTTTAGAAGTAGCACAAGAATCTGGTCATCCACGTGCTTTTGAAGTTGCAACTAATGCAATGAAACAAGTTGCTGATATGACAGATAAGCTTATAGATTTACAATCTAAAATGAAGAAATTGGATGAACCAACTAAAGGTTCAGCACCAACTACGGTTAACAATACTATGTTCCTTGGAAGTACAGCAGACTTACAAAAGATGCTTAAGAATATGGGTAAAAATGGTGGTAAGGAAACCCTAACAGAATAGTAGTATATACTTATTTTTGAAACTATATAATAGGTTAATGTGGAGTTGAAAGTTCATGTCCCACTATACCGTAGGGTATCATACCCTAGACCAACAACAATTAGAAATTTGCGAGTATGCAGAAGATGCATTCCAAGCAATACAAGACGCTAAAGAGGATGTCCCAACGTTACGGGAACATCCTCTTTTTGTTGACTATTGCTTGAAGGAAGAATGAATGCTTCCGATGCTATATGGTCTATAAATATAATGGTATTCATACTCCTCGTGTGTGTATCGTTTGTAATTTATTGGATCTTTAAATATGACGATTGGTATCCTAATCCCGTTGAGTCTTCTGTTGATAGCATGCAATCCAGCAGTAGCGAACACCAGTCTACCACTGAATCAATCGAGTACCACGAACCAGTGGTTAGAGAGAATGAGAGACTGGAGGTTGCGCCAGTCCCAAACTGATCCAGGTGAGGCTATAAATAGTGCTTTAATGGAGATTGATGATGAGTATGATGAGACCACCATCCCGTCTTTCATGTTACAACTTTCGTGTGACGAAGATCAAGAAGGTAGTGGATGGCGATACTATAGATGTGGAGTTGGATTTGGGGTTCGACCTGAAGAAAACCGAGAGGGTCAGAATAGCAGGGGTGGATACCCCAGAGAAGAGAACTAGAGATAAAGAGGAGAAGGTTCTTGGAATCGACGCAACGAATTGGCTCAAAGAAAAACTTGCCGATGCTATTAAAGGTTCTGATGAGCTTGTCATTAGGACTGAACTTGTTGGCGGTTTTGGGAAGTACGGCCGTCTTCTTGGTTGGTTATACGTGGGGGGTTCAGACGTGTCCCTTAACGAGCAAATGATTACTGAAGGATATGCTTGGACATATGCTGGAGGAACAAAGAAAAAAGATTTTGAAGAGTTGAGATCTATCCGTAGATCACATGGATCTCTTCCATCACCTAATGTTTATACTAATTAAGTTATGAAAAAAGAAATAACAGTTAATGCACCAGAAGGCACTAACGTAGATATAATGCAAACAATTTCAGAACCACCTGATTTGAGTGTAGGTCCTGTTACTGTTGGAGATTCTTCTGTTCTTACCTGGGGTAATGCAGGTATTGTAGTAGTACTTATTGCTGCAGTTGTTTTAGGTAAAAAATACGCTTGTAAATGTAAGAAGTAATGGCTTCGGATCAGGTATATCTTGGTAATCCCCTTTTAAAGAAGGCCAATGTTGCCCAGAATTTTACCAAGAAACAAGTAGAAGAATATATCAGATGTAAGGAAGATCCTATACATTTTGTTAAAACTCATGTCAAGATTGTTTCACTTGACGAAGGTCTTGTGCCGTTTAAAATGTGGGATTTTCAGGAAGATATTATAACTAGATTCCATGAACACAGGTTCAACATTGCTAAACTGCCTCGTCAGACTGGTAAGTCCACAACAGTGGTCTCGTACCTTTTACATTATGCTTTGTTTAATGATAATGTCAATATTGGTATTCTTGCTAACAAAGCATCTACTGCACGAGATCTATTAGGTCGTCTTCAGACTGCCTATGAGAACTTACCTAAATGGATTCAGCAAGGTGTGATATCATGGAACAAAGGTTCAATGGAGTTAGAGAATGGCAGTAAAATATTGGCAGCTTCTACATCTGCGTCTGCTGTCCGAGGTATGTCGTTTAACATCATCTTCCTCGATGAGTTTGCGTTCGTTCCGAACCATATCGCAGAGTCCTTCTTTTCCAGTGTTTATCCTACTATTACTTCTGGTACAAAAACAAAAGTAATAATCATATCCACTCCTTATGGTATGAACCACTTCTATAAGTTGTGGACTGATGCTGTTAATGGAAGAAATGGTTATGAGTTTTCAGAAGTACATTGGTCTCAAGTACCTGGTAGAGATGCTAACTGGAAAGCACAAACTATTGCCAACACATCTGAAAGACAGTTCACTCAAGAATTTGAATGTGAATTTCTTGGATCTGTTGACACTTTAATTTCTGCTGCAAAATTAAGAGCATTAGTATTTGAAGAACCTATTACTAGAAGTAAAGGTCTTGATATATATGAAGAACCACAAGACAAACATGAATATCTTCTTACTGTTGATGTAGCAAGAGGTATAGGTGGAGACTATTCTGCCTTTGTAGTATTTGATATTACAACTGTACCTTATAAAATAGTAGGAAAGTTTAGGAACAATGAAATTAAACCTATGCTATTTCCTAATGTTAT
>MDTE01163745.1_pt1 | contig 10190 bp, 9 predicted proteins | sample 811231 | NCBI WGS metagenome assembly MDTE01 (sample SAMN05326651, study PRJNA326480) | marine metagenome | isolation source: seawater | place: Indian Ocean: Red Sea | collected 2010 | reverse complement strand
GTTTTGACAATCAAATTCTACTTCTTTTTTCATAGAAGGAATAGTTTGCACGAACTCACTAATACTTTGAAGTTGTTGTGTGTTAAGAGAGTCCACAAACTCTTCAACATCTTTACTTGGTACATCATTGATGTCTATTCTTTCTTCTCCACTAATAACTGCGGATATGCATTCTTTAATGACAGTAAATCCAAATTCACTTTCTTGAACATTTTCTTTAAAGTTATCAATAAAAGTTTTAAATGGTGGATACTGCATTTCAACTGAAACAGTGTCGGTTAGTTGTATGAGATTATTTACTTCTGGAACATCTACAGTAATATCTGCAAGACCAATTTTCATTGGTTGTTCTGTTTCACATTCAGAACATTTTGTTTTTACTTCTATAGACTCACCAACCGACTTACCACGAATTTGAGTAAACATGTACTCAATATCAAAAGTAGTAAGTTTAGATTTGACATAGTCTCCTTCAACACACGCATCGATTGTATCTAACATTGCTTTCATCGCAGTTTTTTCATCTTGCGACTCAAATGCCATCATGAGAATTTTCTCTTCTTTTACTAAGTATGGTCGAAACATAACAGTCTTACCCGTTGAAGGAATGACCATTTCGTGTTTAGGGATTGCATTTAATTTAGGTAATGCACTCATAATATCTCCTATAATGTATTAATATATATATTTAAATTCCAAATAATGCTTTTCTCAATCCAGTTTTTACCGCTCTCGCTCCAGCTTTCTTTACTAAACCTTTTGCCGCGTCTTTTATTTTATCCTTAACTCCAGTCGCTTCCAACGCTCTATCTTTTATATTACCTTCAACAACTTCATATCGTTTATATGAAAGTTGTACATTCACTTCAAGTAATCCGTCAAGTCCATTATTCAATTCAAAAGAGTTCATGGTTGTGGGATATGCATTTAATAATTTAGTAGAATAAGTCACTGCGTCTGCAAGATACCTTGCACCGTCTGCGACCAAGCCTGGGTCAAAGACACCGTTTGCAATATCAAGAGGGCCAATAGGTGGTATCTGTTTTTTGATTACGTCTGGTAAAGGATTATCAAATAATTTTTTAGGTGTAAAGAGTGGATTTAGTGAAGCCTTTTTTAATGTTTGGATTACTACATCAAAAGTATAATCTTTGTACCAACCTACTTCTTGAGTTTCTTGATTGAATGCTAAGTTCTGCCAGTTTTCAAAGTAATCTCTAACTCTCATATCATTTAAACAATAAAAGGTTAAAGTAATATCTTCACTCGCATATCCATATGCGACTTTATTTGTGACACTACCTATTTGTCTTTCTGTTGATAATATCTGTCTACCTGGCATGGTTGCGACTTTACATAAAGTATTTAAATCTTGACTGTTTACTCCACCAATCGGTGGTAAGAATACACGCCATAAATTTGCATGTGCTAATCCGTCACCAGCTTTTACGGTTGCTAATAAATCATCTACTTTATAAGGCATTATCTCAACATTCTCCTACTATCGTTATACACTTTTTGTTTGTTTGCTTTCTCAAACATTGCAGTCGGTAAAAAGGTTGCGATTTCCCATTCGGGTGCTTTAACTTCTGCAAATTTACTTCTAACATGTTCGTTCAAGTAATGTTTGATACAAGGTTTATAGAATTCTAATTCAGAAGTTCCTGCGAGTAATCGAGTTGTTACTTTAAATTTAGCGTTTTCACTTTTTTTACTCGTGACATTATCCATAAGTGCATCTAAAAATTTTGCTCTGAGTATAGGTGGTAAATAATGTAAGTTCAATCCAAGAAACCCACCCTTTGCAGGTTTTACAACAATAACTAGTGGAAATCTATCGTAGTATGGTAAAACATCTTTATACTTTGGGTCATAGAAAAACATTTGCATTGAACCAATAATCCTACGACCAGTACTACTTATGGGTTCTTCTTTCATTAACTCTGTACGATTTATACCACGCATAGCCTGTGCTTTTTTCATAAACCATTTTCTACTCTCGTCTGTTCTTGGAGTAATCTGGTTTCTAAAAGCCGCTAATTCTAACTTCTGAAATATATTCGACATACTCTTATTTATATGTTTAATGAAATATTTTTGAAATGTTTTATCTTTTCTTCACTCATTACTTTTAGTTTACCTTTATTCTGTCCACCTTTATGATAGTGTGGTACAGTATTTCCTATCGTTGGGTCGTATACAGATATAACGGGTGCACTATCACCCATGAATTTTGTGTGTGGTACGTTATGTTTATGTAAGTCATGTACTTTAAAACCACCGACTAGATGATATACTTCGGTCATTGGGCCACTTACTCGATATCTTCCACAGTGTTTTACTATCTTTCTTGCAAACTCTGGATTATATAATACCGCCTCCATTGCAAACTTACCAAGAAATTGTACTTGAATATAAGGATTATAAACAATCGCACTCGGTTCTCTTAACCATGCGTCGTGTTCTAAAACCAAGATTGGTTTATCATCTTCTGCACATTCTCGCCATAAATTAAATTGACTATAATAACAAGACCGTTCAATATCATTTGTCATAGGATTAAATTCCAAGATACCAGTTTGTTTGTGTAAAGTACTGGGAGTCACTGCATCGTATAATTCTACATCACAGAAGTCTTTCCATGATTGTAAACAGTGATTTGCATAACCTTCTGATACTGGGTCATTCTTGACTCTTATCATTACAACTCTTAAATCTTTTAGTTTCATCGTTTAAATGGTTTCAGTGGTTTTATTTGTTTTGGTAATATACCCATGGCGTCTAAGGTTTTCTCTGTCCATATTTGAAACTCATACCCATTGTCCTTTGCAAACTCATTTGCAGCGTCCCACTTGTTCATATTTTTTACATAGGTTGCGGCTTCACTTATAAACCTTTTACTCTTCTTATTACCTTTTCTGGGTGGTTTAGTTTCTTTATCTGGTTTTATTTCTACTAACAAAGTTTTACCTTCTTTGAATGTTATTTTTAAATCAAGAAAATATCTATGATATCTTTTATCTACTTCATAGAAATAAGGGACAACCACTTCTTCGGAACTCCATGACTCTACCTTTGGATTTTCATCACACCAACGAAAACAATGTCTTTCCCACATAGACCTAAAGACGACATTCATATAATCGCCTTTATATTTTTTTGTATTTTTTACTTTATATCTACCTTTATATGTTTTCATTGTGTATAAATAGAAACATAGAGTATTTATAAAGAACATAAGATATGGCAGATAAATCAAAAAACTTCGGAAACAAAGTCGCAAACTTCGGTAAAAAATTTATTGGTGGTTTATTGTTTGATGACTTACCAGAAGCTGCGACCGTAGCTCAAGCAGACAGATATGAATATCCTTTACACGATACTCAAGATTACAAGTCTTGTATTGAATTTTCTGTTTTAGAAGAGGAACAAGTAAATTTAGGTGACCTAATAGGTCTCTCTTCTGTATTTGGTTCAAACGAGTCCCTTGAAGAAGGTGGAGACGATACAGAAACTACAGAAGAACAAAAGAACAATAAAGAAACAATTGATAAGATGAAAAGTACTGCAAATGCAGAAAGTACAGAAGGTAAAGATGATGCAGTTCAAACTCAAAAAGGTGACGGAGAGTTATATAAACAAAATTTCGGTAAAGTAGTAAAAATGTATTTACCCACAGCGGTTCCATTTCGTGACACTGCATCATATGATAATGTAGACTTAGGAATGGCAGGTGGTATTGCAGAAGCTGGTGGAGCTGCGGGACAAAATATAATAGAAAGTTTGGCCTCAGGTGTCGGTAAAACATTGGGGTCTGCGTTTAATCAGGGTGGTGGTCAACAACTTGGAAGACTCGCACTTACTAAATTAAGTGTTGCAAAATATCTTGGTGGGGCAGAAACTGCACTCGCAGTGAAACAGGCATCTGGAGTAACAACTAATCCAAACACTAGGTCATTATTTAAATCAGTTGCACTTCGTGAGTTTGCATTTCAATTTAAATTTATTCCGTTATCAGAACAAGAACATGACCATGTAATAAGAATTATTAATTTATTTAGAACGGAACTTTACCCAGAAGATATTGAGGTTGCTGTTGGTAATACTTCAGCTTCAGTTGGTTATAAATTTCCAAATAGATTTCAAATAAGAATATTATATAATGACACACTGAATAAGAACACACCTAGAATATTACCTTGTTATCTTCGTGATGTGACAACAACATATAATCCGTCAAACCAAGCGATGCACGCTGACGGTAGATTTAGTGAAATAGATATGTCACTCGCATTCACTGAAACAAGAACACTATCTAAAAAAGATGTTATTAAGGAAGGATACTAATGAGTACACAATTTTTTAAAAACTTTGAATTATTGCCTTACTCTTTTGGTAATGATGAAGACCCAGTATTGTTCAACAATCTAACTCAATATGTAGATATAATTGATAAATTAAAACAAGAAGTAGCGTTTCTAAATCGATATACAATTGTTGGTGGTGATAGACCAGATACTTTATCATTTAAATTATATGGAACTACTGACCACTATTGGACATTCTATTTAATGAATGATGATTTAAGATACAGTGGTTGGCCTGTAGATACAAGTTCATTATTAGATGTTGCGAAATCTAAATATCCAAACAGAACCCTGACCATTGATACTCAACTCATTGGTGCATTATTTCCCGTAGGTCAAGAAATACAAGGAGACGGTTCTGGTACAGTAGGTACGATTGTAAAAAGAAGATTAGACTTTGGTCAACTTATTGTTAAAACAACAAATAACAATAAATTTAATCAAGGTGAAACAATCAGTTATACTGAAGCTGACGGAACAATTAGAACACTTTTAACTACAAAAGAAGAAGACCAATATAATTCAGTACACCACTTTGAAAATACTAGTGGTGAAGAAGTAGACATATTTGATACTAATGGTATACCTAATCAAACTAGTGGTCTAATACCAATTACTTTCCGTGATAGAATGGAAGCTAAAAATGATTCTTTGAAACAAATAATAGTGATTAGACCCGACTCAATTGACACGATTGTTTCGGAGTTTAATCGAACTTTGAAACAATAATGTTATGTCTGGAAAATCGTCTCAGTTTTCGATAACTAAATGTGAAATTACCGCTGATAGATTTGGTGGTTTTGAAGAAAAATTCTTTGATGTCAAAACAAGTGTCATCGAACTAAACATCTTTGAAAGTTTAGAAAAACCTTACCTAACGGGGAACATATCTATTGCTGATGATAAAGGTTTATTTGATTTAATAAACTTTGACGGTACAGAAAGAATTAAACTTGAAGTTGCAGGTACTGGTAAAAATCTAGACCCAGTTTTTGAAAGAACAATGATTATGACAAGTATTGAAGCCTCAATAAAGGTTGAAGATAATGTGAGTATTTTAAAGTTTAATCTAATAGATGAACACGCATTCGTTTCAGAAGTAAGAAGACTAAGAAGTTCTTATCGTGGAACTTTGTCTGATATTATTGCAAAAATATCCGCACAAGAACTTGACTTGGATATAGATTTATCGTATACTCTAGATGCAGAAGATAATGTAATTGACTCGGTTCAAACAGAAATGAGGGTTATCATTCCTAATCTAAATCCTTTAGATGCGATTTCTTGGTTAATATCTAGAGCGACAACCAAAGTGGGTTCACCATATTATCTTTGGTCTACTATTCATGATGATAATTTAAGACTTGGTAATTTAGATACCATGTTAAGACAACAAGCATTCAATGATAAATTACCATACACTTATAATAGTGCGAACATAAGTACCGCAGAAAAGGGTACAGACTTTGAACAAGGTTTTACCGTAAAAGCAATCTCGTCAAAAGGTTCTAACAATACACTCGCACAAGTTCAAAGAGGAAGTATCGCCGCGGACTATTGTATTACAAATTTAAATACTGGTCAAATATTCATGAGAAAGTATGACATAGATAATTTACTTACGAATTTAAATAATGAAGGTACGATTGATAAAAGATTCCAAAATGTTTTTGACAATAAGTTTAAACTAAACGATGTACCTTTAAATGAATATAATAGTTCTATTATACACAGTGTAGTATCAAGTGGTACATACGGTGAATATAAATCATATCATGATGAATATGACAAACCTTTACATGTAAAAAAAATAGAAAGTTTCGCACTTAAAAATTTATTATTTAAAAATATGTTAATTATGACTGTACCAGGCACTGCATTTTTAGTTGGTAAAGCTTCAGTGGGTGATATCGTAAATACAGTTATAAGAAATGATAATACCGAAGTATCCAATGACCCAGAAAGTGTAATTGACCAGAATAAATCTGGACACCATTTAATTCACAGTATCAGACATACGTTTAGAGAAACTACACATGAAGTCACAATGTCAATATGTAAGTTAGAAAGAAAAGGAAGTAAAGAATCTAAACTCGCAGGTAGAGGTGCAAGAGAAAAAAATAAAGTTAAAGGTGGGAAAGCCATTTTAAGGGGTAAGAGATTTGTCTAATTATTATGGAGATAATGTTCGGTGGTTTATCGCGACTGTCATAGACGCAAGTCCACCTTACGGTTTTGAAGGTCGTGTCAAAATTAGAGTACATGGATTACATTCTCCAGAAACACACTTGTTACCACAACAAGATTTACCGTGGGCTCAATGTGTTCTTCCAACTACCGAAGGTGGTATATCTGGTATTGGTAGAGTTCCAAAATTACAGGCAAATGCATTAGTTTTTGGTTTCTTTATGGACGGTGACCAATCTCAAACACCAATAGTATTAGGTTCATTACCACATATAGAAATACCAACACTTATACAAAATAATCAGCAGTTTGAAGATGTTGGTGACGATAGTAAATCATCAAATATTTTTTCTCGGTTTGCAGGTTTATTTGCACCTAAAGTTGATGTTGATGACGAAAACAATACAACCAATAAAGGACAACTAAGACAAGGTAATGTAATCAACAATAGAGTACAATATGCAGTTCGGTTCTTTTTAAATATTGGTTATACCGAAAACCAAGCACTTGCAATCGCGGCTGGTTTATTTTCTGTTTCCAATATGGTAACTGGTGGTACTGGTATTGGAGATTGGAAAGACAATCGTTTTAGACAATTAAAAAGATTTAGTGATTTATTTCATAGATTCACGGTACAAATATTTTTCGTTGCATATGAACTAAATACTAGTAAAACTGAAACTAAAATAAAATTATTAAATACGACTACAATTTCTGAAGCTAGTCAAATAGTAGCAAAAGACTATTTAGCAAACAGAACAGTAAAGGATATGGAAGAACTAATTGGTGAAACCGAAGATAAAGCTATAGAGTTAAAGGAAGACAATGGCTAACAGAAGAAATTTACAAAATCTAATTAATCAAAGATTAAAGAGTGATGCTAAGAAAGAAGCTTTAGAGAATCTTGAAAATAATGATATAGAACTTGTAAGAGAACAATTAGAAACAAAAAGAAATACCACTATTGGTACGGATTTTGTTGAAGGAAGTATTGGTGGGTTTAAACCACTTGAAACTGTACAATCATTTAAAGGACAAGTAATTCAAGGAGAAGGTGCATGTGAGATTATTCCAGAAGAAGCCTTTTCCACTGAGTCTTTGATAGACCCTAAAACAGAAACACTTACTGCAGGAACAATAAACTTTACCAATAACTTCGCGACAATTACAGACGGTACTGGAACACCAACTTCAACAATCACTGGGGGAGATAGTGACCAACCTATTGCAGACATAGTGGGTGATTTGACTGGTATGCCTTCACTAAAAACTGAAAAGAAAAAGTTTGGTATGAATCTAGTAGGAGCTGGAAGTCCAGAAGGTCTTAAAGCTGCGTTTGAAAAAGGTCAAGATATGTTAGGTAAGACAAACGATGCACTATCACTTGCACACAATGCTGCGGGTGGTCTTAAGTTTGTTAAAAATAATTTAGGTGATGCAGCAAAAGATAAAGCAATGGAAGCTGCAATGAGTAAAATAAGTGGACTACCAGATTTAAATAAAGTAATTCCTAATCCAGAAGATTTAGCTGCGGGTATCGAAAACACTACGGGTAATAAAGCTTTGACCATGAAAACAAAAGTTGCAAAAGCAAAACTCGCGAAGTTTGCAAAAATTGCAGCTATTGTTGGTACGGTTGCAGCGTTTAAAGATGATATCAAAGGTTTTGTAGATAAAGCAAAAAGTTTTGTTAAGAAAAATCTTGCTAAAATTGCAACTGGACTTATTGTTGGTGGTGTCCTACAAGAAGTATCAGAAAAAGTCAATCAAGGTCTTAAGAACAAAGTCACTGAAAGTATAGGTACAGAACTACCACCTAAAGTACAAGAAAAAGTCAATGAAAAAGTCGCAGAAGGAAAAAAAGAAGAAGCGGCTAAAGAAATTGAAAAGGCTACTGGTGTAACAGAAGAAAGTGATGTTGAACGTATTCGTAATTTAGTTGACGAATTAAATCCAACTATATCAGGTACATTAGTAAAGGACGCAGACTTTTATGGTCAACCAACACAATTAGGAGATAATATACCTAAGTGGGCTGGAGAGAGGACTGGTGATGAAGTATTTACTTACGTATCATCTGTAGAAGAACTTAATTCTGAAATAATGTCTATCAGTAGACCACTATCAGAAGTAATCGTTCATGGTTCGGAAACACAAAGTAATAAAAACATTGGTTCGATTGAAATAAATAACATACATAAAAAACTTGGACATGACGGTATTGTCTATCACTATGTAATAAGAAGAGACGGTAGACTACAAAGGGGTCGACCAGCAGATAGAGAAAGTGAACACACTAATTCTCATAACAAGTTTTCTTTAGCGGTTTGTTTAGTTGGTGGTATTAATTTACCTACGGGTGATGTGAACCCACTAGACAATCGTTCAGAAAGTGCATTTACTCGTGAACAATTTACCACTCTCGAAAGATTTCTTGAGGCGTTTTTTATGAAAGTGCCAGGTGGACTGGTATTTGGACATAATGAATTAGAGAGTGATGTTGATGACCCATACTTTAGTGTTATGGATTATGTAGAAAAGAACTTTAGAAAATCATATGATAGAGTAAATAATTCATTTGAGTTTGATGAACTAGACCCAGAAGACGTGGGAATAAATAAATAGACATGACTACAAAGAAAGACAATCTAGAAAAGAGAATAAAAGAACTTGGTGAGGCTTTTGAAGAAAGTCTTGGTGTACCCGAAGACGGTTTCCAAGACCCAAGTGGTGAGTTTCCAAAAAGAGATTACAACTTTGGTTCTGGTATAAACAAAGCCGCAAGAGGTACAAAGGTAAATGACCTTTACGTAAATGGTGGTGCAGAAGGTGTTCCACTAAATCTTGAAGAACAAAGACCTTCTCGTTTTCCTTTTAATCAAGTAGATGAAACTCCTTCGGGACATGTCGTGGAATATGATGACACGCCTGGTGGGGAACGTATACTAATTAAACACCGTAAAGGTGCGGGTGTAGAAATGCGAGCAGACGGTTCAGTAGTTATTTCTGCAGTCAATAATAAAGTAGAAGTGACTGGTGGAGACCAAACTCTTATCGTTGAAGGTCATGGTAGTTTGGTATATAAAGGTAATCTAAATCTAACCGTGACTGGAGACTACAATGTTGATGTCGGGGGTAATTATAATGTACAAGTTGCGGGTAATCATATAGAAGGTATCTCTGAGAACCATAGAACCTTTGTGACCAAGAATTCTGAATATGTGACCAAAGGTACTAAGTCAACCAAAACAATTGGTGAACACACCGATATTATGTTATCAAACAATAACCAATATGTCAAGGGTAATCAAAAGAACTGGATAGAAGGAGACAATGAGATTGCAGTAGAGAAAGATATGTTTGTATCTGCGAAGACTTCTCTCGCAATGACTAGTGAAGTATTTAACGCAACGGGTATTAAACAAGTATCTATCTTTGGAATGAAAGGTTCAATAGGTGGTAAGAATGTAAACTTTACTGGAGATGTCTTTATGGGTAATGCGGGTGCAAAACCGTTTACCAGTGGTGCATCATTCTACGGGTCTTTTCATGGACAAGCAACTGAGTCTATCTTTGGATTGTTTGCATATAAATCTGAACGTGCTAAGTTTGCAGAAGTATCTGATTTAACACACT
>MDTE01098297.1_pt1 | contig 10190 bp, 8 predicted proteins | sample 811231 | NCBI WGS metagenome assembly MDTE01 (sample SAMN05326651, study PRJNA326480) | marine metagenome | isolation source: seawater | place: Indian Ocean: Red Sea | collected 2010 | reverse complement strand
CAGTTTATATTAATTTCCATAATAATAATTTTGAATTATAACATGACATGCTTAAAAATATATCTAATCTTGGTGACGCAGCATTATATTGTGATTTTGGCAATGAAATTAATAAAGAAACTAATTCAATTGTAATTAAATATTTTAGAAATTTACAAAAAATAAATCTTAAAGAAATTACTAATATCACCCCATCCTACAATAAATTAATTATTTCTTATGATTTATCAATGACAAATTTTAAAAATTTAAAAAAAAAAATTGAAAATATTAAAATTGAAGATACTGATTATTTAAGTTCAAAAATAATTAAGATACCAATCTGTTTAGATAAAGAGTTTTCATTAGATTTAAATAGGCTATCAGAAAAATTAAAAATTAATGAAGAAGAAATAGTTAAATCTTTTTTAAAAAAAAACTATTTTTGCTATATGACAGGATTTATTGCTGGCATGCCTTTTCTGGGTGATTTAGAAAACAAAATAAGATTACAAAGATTGGAAACTCCAAGAGTTAAGGTTCCAAAAGGTTCTGTAGGGATCACAGAACAATTTTGCAATATTTATACATTCGAAAGTCCTGGCGGTTGGAACATTATTGGAAATACGCCAGCTAAAGTTTTTGATAAGCTAAATGAGAACAATCCAATTAAAATAAATCCAGGAGATACAGTAAATTTTTATAAAATAAACAAAGAAGAATATTTAAAATTTAATGAATAAAGAATTTTTTGAAATTATAAGACCAGGCATTCATACAACGATACAAGATCAAGGAAGATCTAATAAATACCATATAGGAATACCTTTTAGTGGCTCCATGGATCAAAGAAATTACATGATAAGTAACAAATTGTTAGGAAATAAGTTAAACGAAACATCATTAGAATTTGCTTATCAAGGTCCATTAATCAAACTTAACAAAGGAAAACTTACTGGAGTAATTACTGGAGATGTAACTTTTAGTATAATTAGAAAAAATTCTAAAATTACTAAAGGTATATGTTATCAAACTTTTGAAATAAATGATGGGGATCAATTAGATATCATTTCAACAAACAGGTCAGTTTATGGATATTTTTCAATCAAAAATGGATTTAAAGCCGATTATATTTGGGGAAGTTGTTCAGTTAATACAAAAGCAAAAATAGGTGCAAATAATGGAGAAAAGTTTAGCAAGGGTCAAAAAATATTTATGAACAAATCAGAAAGATTACCAAATCAAAAAAAAGTTGACTATCTTAACTCTAAAATTGAGTACATAAGAGTAATAAAAGGAACAAATTATAATTATTTTTCTGAAAAAAGTAAAAAAATATTTTTTTCTAAAAAATTTGTTATTTCAAAACTTGCTGACAGAATGGGAATTAGATTGGAAGACAATAAAATTGAAAATGTAGTAGAAACAAATATTAGATCTGAGGGATTGATTAAAGGTGTAATACAAGTTCCACCAGATGGAAATCCAATTATAATGTTATCAGATCATGGTACAATTGGTGGATACCCAAAAATTGCGGTAGTCATATCTGCCGACTATGATAGATTAGTACAAATACCTCCGGGATCAAAAATAAAATTTAAACCAGTTGAGTTAATAGAAGCAGAAAATTTGTTTAGGCTTTACAGAATGGAAACAGAAAATATTTTAAATAAAATAATATGAATTTTCTAAATAGAATCCCAGGACCATTTTTAGTATTTTTAGGTGCTTGTACACTAAGTTTTGGAGGGCTTATAGTTAAGTCTTTTGAAGGTGCAACTCTTTGGCAAATTTTATTTTGGAGATCTATATTTTTTTCAATTGTAGTTTTAATTTTTCTTTTAATGAATTATAAAAAAAATTTTTTAAATTCTATATATAAAATTGGTTTACCTGGATTTTTTGGTGGTATTGTTTTGTCATGTGGATATGCAGGTTATGTATTTGCTATGTATAATACTACCGTTGCAAATGCTAATTTTATAATACAAACACAAACCATTTTTCTAGCTATATTTGGATACATATTCCTTAAAGAAAAAATTAATAAATTAACTTTAGCCTCAATATTAATTGCATTTGCTGGAATATTTTTAATGCTTGGAAGTTCTTTGACAGCAGGACAAATGTTAGGAAATATTGCAGCTTTTGTAATGCCAATTTCATTTGCAGTTTTAATATTAACTGTAAGAAAATATCCAAATATTGACATGATACCTCTACAATTAATCGCTGGATTAGGTGCAATTATTATTGGTTATTTATTTTCATCAAAAATTATAATTTCTTCACACGATATTTTTTTAGGATTTGTTGCTGGTTTTTTTCAAGTAGGTTTAGGATTTATATTTATTACTATAGGGGCAAAAACAACACCCTCTGCGATTGTAGGAATCATAATGTTGATTGAAGCAGTTCTGGGGCCTTTTTGGGCATGGTTATTTATAAATGAAACTCCACCTTTAATGGTCCTTATTGGAGGTGCCATTGTAATATCAGCAGTTTTTTTACAATTTTTTAATCGTAAAATTGAATAATAATTAATTGGAAGAGTTTTATTTTCTGTGCTAAAATTGGTTAACGGGAGAGACTACATTTAATTGTAGCGCCGAAGGAGCAACCACCCAGGAATCTCTCAGGCAAAAAGGACCGTACATATTAACTCTGGAAAGAGATTAAATTCTCGCCGAAGGAGCAAAACTCTCAGGCAAACGTACAGATGGGTTAAAAGAGTTAATATGGAAAATAAAAAAACTGCACTTTATTCACTTCACAAAAAGCATGGAGCAAAATTTGTTACTTTTGCTGGTTACGAAATGCCAATTCAATATACCGACGGAATAATAAATGAGCATAAATTCACAAGAGAAAAAGCAGGAATTTTTGATGTTTCGCATATGGGTCAATTATTTATTAAAGGTACAAATAAATTAGAGGATGATCTTGAAAAAATTTTTCCAACAGATCTAAAAAATATTTTGGTTAATCAATCCAAATATAGCTTTTTGATGAATGAAAATGGAGGCATTTATGATGATCTGATAATAACTAAATTGATTAATGGCTTTAACATTGTGTTGAATGCTGCATGTAAAAATACTGATTTTGAATTATTAAAAAAATTATTGAAAAATAAATACGAAATGGAAATGAAAGATAATTTTTCACTTATAGCAATTCAAGGCCCAGAAGCTGTAAAAATATTAGAAAAAATTATTAATGGAGTTTCAAAACTAAACTTTATGAATGGTAATAATTTTAATTATTCTGATAATACTATTTATATTACAAGATCAGGTTATACAGGTGAGGATGGATTTGAAATTTCAATTAAAAATGAATTAGCTGAGGAATTTGTTGAAAAACTAATTAAAGAAGGAGGAAAGCTAATTGGCCTTGGGGCAAGAGATACATTAAGACTAGAAGCTGGTTTATGTTTATATGGTCATGATATGGATATCAATAAAAGCCCAGTAGAAGCAAATCTTAAGTGGGCAATATCAAAAAATAGAATTAATTCAGGTGGTTTTATTGGTTATGAAAAAATTAAGCTTCAAATAGAAAACGGTGTAAAAAAACTAAGAGTTGGAATTCAACCAGAAGGAAAAATTATTGCTAGAGAAAAGACAGCTATATTTAGTGAAGATAATAAAAATATAGGAGAAATAACAAGTGGTACATTTGGACCTAGTGTTAAAGCACCAGTTGCTATGGGTTATATTGATAAATCTTTTACTAAAATAAATACAAAAATATTTTTAGAAGTAAGGGGTAAAAAGCATCCTGCAAGTATTATAAATTTACCATTTTATAAAAAAAATTATGTGAAAGGAGTCAATAAATGAGTGAAGTAAAATTTTCTAAAGAACATGAGTGGATTAAACTTGATGGAGATATTGCCACAATTGGAATTACTAAGCATGCATCAGAAATGCTAGGAGATATTGTTTTTGTAGAATTGCCACAAAAAGGATCCTCTGTTGCTAAAGATGGAGTAGCTGGGGTAGTTGAATCTACAAAAGCAGCAAGTGACGTTTATACTCCTGTATCAGGAGAGGTAATTGAAAATAATCAATCAATTGTTGATGACCCTGCAAAAATTAATTCTGATCCTGAAAATCAAGCATGGTTTTTTAAATTAAAAATAAAAGATAAGTCTGAAATTGAAACATTAATGAATAAAGAAGAGTATGATAAATTTGCAAAGGAAAGTTCAAGTTAAATGTTAAAAAATGCTCAAAAAGATTTTATCCAAAGGCATATAGGTCCTTCAGAAGAAGAACAGAAAACTATGCTTAAGGAGCTTGGATATAAAAGTTTAGATGATTTAATTGTAAACACAGTACCAGAAAAAATTCTCCTAAAAGATAATTTAAGTATTGGAGAGTCAAATTCAGAATATAAAGCACTAAGGAAACTAAAAGTTATTTCAAAAAAAAACAAAGTTTATTCTAGTTTTATTGGCATGGGATATTATGGAACTTATACACCCTACGTAATTTTGAGAAATATATTAGAAAATCCTGGTTGGTATACTTCTTATACACCATATCAACCTGAAGTAGCTCAAGGAAGATTAGAAATGCTTTTAAATTTTCAACAAATGATCATTGATTTTACAGGAATGGATATTGCCAATGCTTCTCTTTTAGATGAAGGAACCGCAGCAGCTGAGGCAATGGGTTTAAGTTATAGAGTATCTAAAAATAATTCAAAAAAAGTATTTATTTCAATAAATTGCCATCCACAAACCATCGAAATAGTTAAAACTAGAGCTGAACCATTGGGCTTAGAAATAATAGTTGGAGATGAAGATAAAGATATTACAGGGGAGATTATATGTGGGATAATTCAATACCCTGGAACTCTAGGTGATATTAAAGATCCAAGTGAGGCCATAAGTAAAATACATAAAAATAATGGTAAAGCAGTATTAGTTTGTGATTTATTGGCCCTAGCAAAACTTAAAACTCCTGCAGAGTTAGGGGCAGATATAGCAGTTGGAAGCTCACAACGGTTTGGTATCCCAATGGGCTATGGAGGACCTCATGCTGCTTTTTTTGCAACTAAAGATGAGTACAAAAGATCTATGCCAGGCAGAATAGTTGGAGTATCTGTAGACAGACATGGTAAAAAAGCATATAGACTGGCTCTTCAAACTAGAGAGCAACACATAAGAAGAGATAAAGCTACGAGTAATATTTGTACTGCTCAAGCTTTATTGGCAATAGTTTCAGCAGCGTACGCAGTTTATCATGGACCAAAAGGAATAAAAAAAATAGCTGAAAGCGTATCCCAATTGACAAAAAATTTTGCTGACAAATTAAAGCAATCTGGTTATGAGCTTTATTCAGATCATTTTTTCGACACTGTTACGGTCAAATCATTAGATAAAACAGATAAAATTTATAAAAATGCTTTAGACCAAGGAGTTAATATAAGAAAAGTAAACTCTGAAATGTTGGCAGTTTCATTTGATGAGAGAAAAAATCTTTATAGAGCAAACCAATTATTGAAGATATTCAATTGTTCAGAAACAATTAAAGAAACTATGAATGAAAGTTTATCAAACTTACCAAAAAAACTTTTAAGAAGCTCGACTTATTTAAATCATCCTGTTTTTAATAGCTATCACTCTGAAACAGAGATGATGAGATATTTAAAAAAATTAGAAGACTCTGATATTGCGTTAAATCGTTCGATGATTGCTCTAGGTTCTTGCACAATGAAGTTAAATTCAGTTTCTGAAATGACGCCTGTCACTTGGAAAGAATTTTCTCAACCACATCCTTTTTCTCCTGTCGAGCAAATGGATGGTTATAGGGAATTATTTACTGATTTAAAAAATTGGTTGAGATCTATAACAGGATTTTCGGGTGTCTCACTTCAACCAAATGCAGGTGCACAAGGAGAGTTTGCAGGATTAATGGTAATACGTAAATTTCACGAAAAAAATGGAGATAGTAATCGTAATGTTTGTTTAATACCAAGCTCTGCTCATGGAACAAACCCTGCTAGTGCACAGATGGTTGGAATGAAAGTTGTTGTAGTAAATTGCGATCAACAAGGAAATGTAGATTTTGAAGATCTAAAGAAAAAAGCAGAAGAATATTCAGATAATTTAGCTGCACTCATGGTAACCTATCCTTCAACTCATGGTGTTTTTGAAGAAAAGATAACAGAAATTTGTGAACTTATACACAAACATGGAGCACAGATTTATATGGATGGTGCAAACCTTAATGCATTAGTTGGTATTGCGAAGCCTGGAAATTTTGGTCCAGATGTTTGTCATATTAATCTTCATAAAACATTTTGTATTCCACATGGAGGTGGTGGTCCTGGTATGGGCCCAATTGCATGTAAAAAACATTTAGAAGCATTTTTACCAAAGCATCCAGTAATTAAAGATTGCGGACCAGCAACTGGAATAGGAGCGATATCTGCAGCGCCGTGGGGAAGTTCTAGTATTTTATCTATCTCATGGATGTACATAAAGATGATGGGCTCAGAAGGCGTTAAAAAAGCATCACAAGTTGCAATTCTTAACGCAAATTATATTGCTAATAAATTAAAAAATTATTTTCCAATTTTGTATAAAGGAAAAAATGGAAATGTCGCCCATGAATGTATTATTGATATACGTAAAATTAAAAGTGAATATGGCATAACCGAGGAAGATATAGCAAAAAGATTAATTGACTTTGGTTATCATGCACCAACAATGTCTTGGCCAGTAGCGGGCACTATGATGATAGAGCCTACAGAAAGTGAAAGCTTATCCGAAATAAATAGATTTTGTTCTACTCTTATAAAAATAAGAGAGGAGATTAGTAAAATTCAATCTGGAAAGTATGATAAACTTGATAATCCACTAAAAAATGCGCCACATACACACGTTGAACTGGCTTCAAATAAATGGGATCATAAATATGAAAGAGAGGAGGCTGCTTATCCGTCTGAATTTTTAAGGACAGCTAAGTATTGGCCACCAGTTGCTAGAGTTGATAATGTTTATGGTGATAAAAATTTATTTTGTACTTGTCCCTCAATTGATGAATATAAAGACTCCGCAGCTTAGCAGAAGTTTCTAATGAAAATTGCAGTTGTAGGATCTGGCATCTCAGGCTTAAGCTCAGCATACTATCTATCAAGAAAACATAAAGTAGATTTATTTGAAAAAGATGATCATTTTGGAGGACATGCTCATACATTAAAAATTCCCTATGAAAATAAAAAAGAAGTAGCAGTTGATATAGGCTTTATGGTTTTTAATAAAATTACATATCCTAATCTAATTGAATTTTTTATAAAAAATAATATTGAAATTGAAAAGAGCGATATGTCATTTTCAGTTTCAGTTAAAGATAGTGATATAGAATATTGTGGAAAGGGAATAAATGGAATTTTTTCAAATAAAAAAAATTTATTTAATTTTAAATTTATTAAAATGTTTTTTGAAATTATAAATTTTTACAATAAATGTGAAAAACTTAATATAGATAAAAATAATACTGACACCTTAGGTGAATATTTAAAAAAAATAAAAATATCAAAATATTTTATTAATTATCATATAATACCAATGGTATCAGCAATCTGGTCAATGCCACCTTTAGAATCTTCTCAAATGCCATTAAATTTTTTTTTAAGTTTTTTTAAAAATCATGGATTATTTAAAATTAAAAATAGACCTCAATGGTATACTGTAACCAATAGAAGTAAAAATTATGTCGACAAAGTAATTAGTCAAATATCTGGAGAATATTATAAAAACTATCCAATAAATAAAATTAAAAGAAATACTCAAGGTCTTAAAATATTTTATGGAGAAGAGAATGAATTTTTTAATTATGATAAAGTAGTTATAGCCACGCATGCAGATGACGCATTAAAATTAATTGATGAACCAACAAATGAAGAAACTAAAATATTAAAAAACTTTAATTATAGAGAAAATATTGCATTTATTCATTCAGATGAAACTGTTATGCCAAAAAATAAGAAAGTTTGGTGTTCATGGAATTCGTCAATGCATAGAAGTAATTTAGAAAAATCATCAGTAACATACTGGCTTAATAAGCTGCAAAATTTGAAAATAAATAAAAATGTTTTTTTAACAATTAATCCTTTTGTTGAAATCTCCAAAAGTAAATTGTTTAAAAAGGTAAAATTTACACATCCATATTATGATAAAAATACACTTTATTTTCAAAATCAATTAAATTCTATTCAAAATAAAAAAAATATTTTATTTTGTGGAAGTTATTTTGGTTATGGTTTTCACGAAGATGGAATCAAATCTTCTATTGAAATGTTAAAAAATATAAATGATTAAAAATTCATCAATTTACAATGGAACCGTTATTCATAAAAGATTTAAACCAAAAGTTCACTTTTTCAAATATAATGTTTTTTCAATATTAATTGATATATCTGAAATTGAATTATTAGATAAGACACTAAAAATTTTTTCATATAATAAGTTTAATATAGTTAGTTTTTATGATGTAGATCATGGACCTAGAGATGGCTCTTCAGTCAAAGATTGGGTTATTAAAAATCTTAAAAATAACGAAATAAATACTGAAAACATTAAAATAAAACTTTTATGTTATCCAAGAATATTTGGCTATGTGTTTAATCCATTAAGTGTTTTTTATATTTTTAATAAAAACTCTGAATTAATTTCAATATTATATGAAGTTAAAAATACTTTTGGAGAACAACATACTTATATATTTAAAAATAGAGAAAATGAAAATCCTATTAAACATTCTTGTAAAAAAAAATTTCATGTTTCACCTTTTATTGAAATGAATTGTACATATTATTTTAAAATATTAAAACCTTGTGATAAAATTTCAGTAATTATTGATCAATACGATGATGAAGGAAAATTACTTTATGCTTCTCAAGATGGTCACAGAATTGAACTAAATAATAAAAACCTATTTTTATCTTATTTAAAACATCCTTTAATGACATTTAAAATTATTGCCGCAATACATTTTGAAGCATTTAAACTATGGACCAAAGGTATTAAATTCATAAAAAAAAAATTAAAAATAAAAAATAATATTAGTAATGAAACTTAATAATGATAAATAATATTTCTGACACAATTGTTTTTAATACTCTTAAAAATATTCAGTATGGTTATCTTGAAATAACAACCTTTGAGGGTGAAATTTTAAAATTTGGAAGTTCAGAAGAAAAACTAAAAGCTAAAATATTTATAAAACATCCTAATTTAAATTATAATTTAATTAAAGGTGGCAGTGTAGGTTTAGCAGAAAGTTATATGCAAGGTTTTTTTGAAACTGATAATCTTACGAATTTAATCGAAATTACTGCAAGGAACATAAAGTTAATTTATAAATTTTCTGGTATATTAGATTTTTCATTAGTAAACTTTATTAAAAACAAATTAATAAAAAATACTAAAAAAAGAAGTAAAAAAAATATTGCAAAACATTATGATCTTGGAAATGATTTTTTCTCTCTTTGGCTTGACGAAACTTTGACATACTCGAGTGCTATTTTTGAAAATGAAAATCAAGCTTTATCAGAAGCACAAAATAACAAATATCAAAAATTAATTAATCTTTTAAAACCAAATGATAATAGTAAAGTCTTGGAAATTGGATGTGGTTGGGGTGGTTTTGCTGAGTACTTTGGAAAAAATTATAATTCAAAATTAGATTGTATTACAATTTCAAAAAAACAATATGATTTTGCGAAAAAAAGAATTCACAAAGAAGGTTTAAACGAAAAAGTAAATATTGAAATAAAAGATTATAGAGATTTAGAAAGTAAATATGATTCAATTGTATCGATTGAGATGATAGAAGCAGTTGGTCAAAATTATTTACAAAATTACTTTAATGTAATTAAAAGAAATATTTCTCCCATAGGTAATGTTGCTATCCAAGCAATTACGATTGATGACAGTTTATTTGATAGATATAAAAATAAACAAGATTTTATTCAAAAATATATTTTTCCTGGTGGATTTTTACCATCTAAAAAAAGTTTGCATAAATATACTGATGATAATGGATTAAAGTTTAATGAGTATAATTCATATGCGAAACATTACTCTGATACTTTAGCTATTTGGAGAAAGGAGTTTAATAAAAAATGGAATTTAATCAAAAATCAAGGATTTGATATAAACTTTAATCCATTATCATCAGTATATTTAT
>MDTE01051449.1_pt1 | contig 10190 bp, 7 predicted proteins | sample 811231 | NCBI WGS metagenome assembly MDTE01 (sample SAMN05326651, study PRJNA326480) | marine metagenome | isolation source: seawater | place: Indian Ocean: Red Sea | collected 2010 | reverse complement strand
TGTAATAACAATAGAATAAGTGTCAGTGGTGCTACTTTCACTTGAAGTTTGGACTAATTTTGCAGATATGCCAGTCACTCCATCTAATTGATTTACAACATTCTCCAAAGTACCGCTAAGTGTTAAGTTTACTGTTGTATTACCTGTTTTTTCAGTAAAAGCATAAGCGTCGACCTCCTGAAATGTATAATCTGAATCTTCACCATCTACAGGGGCGCGAAAAACATCGCCTACCTCAATTGGAGTATCGTGATAAGCAGTGGTGGCATCCGGGTCATTAGGGTCTCTTGTGAACTCGTCAAAAGCATCCCCATCTGCACCATCAGCTCTTGTCATTACCTTATATGTCTTACCGGCCTCAACTGTATTACTAGTTGAAGAATTTGCGGTACTTGTTTGCGACCAAGAACCAAAATCAATTGAGATTGCTTGACTTATAGTCGCTTCCAAATCGGTAAAACCAGGCAATTCAAAAACCATCTTTTTTGCTAGCTGCACATTTGACACCTCTATCTGGGTGGCATCTAGTTTCATTTCGTCTGAGCTTGAGAAATTTACAGCCGACACATCTGATGAAGTTACAGAAAAATAACTATCATCTTGAAGCCCATCAAAAGACGTTTGAGTTAAAAAACTTTGCGAACTTAAAAGACCAATTCCAGATATCGCGTTTTCAGAATCAGTTTTTTTATCAGTGTGTAACGCTCTTTTTGGCTCAATTTCAGCGGCAACCATAGCAGTAACTAGTTCAGAAATATTAAACCCCGAACCACCTTGATTTACCAAACTCAGATAATCTGGCCTAGCAGCTTCAACCATATTAAGTTACCCTCCAGAGATTAAAACGACTAGCCATTTTAATCTCTTAGTTTTCATAAGAAATTTCTATCTCAATACGCCTATTTTTTTCTCTGCCAGCCGCCGTGATATTATCTGCAATTGGCGCCATTTCTCCTTTACTCACCGCAGACAGTCGATCTCCAGATATTAGACCCGTATTTTGGATAGCTTGTACTACGCTCGCTGCACGGCCAGCCCCTAGATCCCAATTGTCTCTGAATTGTCCATTTGAAATCGGCACGTTATCTGTGTGACCGGTAACTGTAATAGTGCTATCAGGGCTCATTGCAGTCAAAGATATCCTGTCCATAATCCTCTGCGCCTCATCCGTTAAATCAGCTGTGCCAGATGGAAAAGCTCCGCCGGACCCCACAGTTACAAAAACCTTTTCTCCCCTTTGCTCAACTTCAATAAGCCCCTGTTCAATCTGTTCTTTCAATGCTACCGTGAGTTCCTCGGTCGCTCTGGAAGCTATCTGTGTCTCCTCACTTTCTTGCTGCGAAGATCCGCCCTGCCCCTGCCCATCTTGCGGAAGGCTTTCATCAATGGCGGCTGCAAGTTTCTCCAACTCCTGCTCAACACCACCGAACAAAACCTCACTTTCCGACGCACCAGAGCTTTCTCTTGCTTCATTGAGAGCTTCAAGAGTTTCTGAAATCATTGTGCCGATGTCTTCATCGGACGTTTTTTCCTCAGGGAAATTTATGACGACATTTTCGCCTAGGGTCTCGACTGTCACTTCACCAGAGTCAATTGCCTGCTTCAGCTGCTTCGCCAGTTCTGTTGCGTCCACTTCCTCTGAACTCTCACCTGCTACACCGTCAAAATCTGATTGATTTTTTTTATCCTCTCCGGTTCCATCAGGAGATTTTTCAGTTTCGGTTTTGAGTTCTAATTCTGGTTTTTGGAGCTCTGTCGTTTGTTGTCTAAGTGTAGTAGAGAGGGAAGGTTCAGGATTTGGACTAAAATTAAGCTCAATAACTGTTGTACCCTTCGGTTGCTCTACAACTGGAACAACTTTCTGGACACCAAAAGCCTCCTTTAATGATCCTGAAATTTGTTTAAATTTTGGAACATTAAATTCTGCAAAAGATAGAATAAGAACGAAGAAAGCCATTAACAGCGTGGCCATATCTGCAAATGTGGCCATCCACGCAGGCGCCCCAACGGGTGGACATTTCGGACACTCTTCGTCTTCTTGTTCTTCGTCGTCTAATGCTTCTTCAGCCATATCACTACAAATCCAATATTAATCTTGCTAATTACAACTTATGCGACAACCTCGAATTTGGTTTGTAATTTAGGCGGTAAGGCGGAGGCCATCTGATCTTGAATGTTTCGGGGTGACTCACTTCGTGCAATACCTCGCAAGCCTTCCAATACCATTTCTCGATAAACCACTTCAAAATCTGTGTAGTACTCGAGCTTTCCAACTATAGGTGCAAACATCACATTCGCCACAAAAGCACCATAAAGAGTTGTCAACAACGCCACAGCCATAGCAGGGCCAATCGACTTGGGATCACCCATATTACCTAACATCAAGACAAGCCCAATCAAAGTTCCAATCATTCCCATGGCAGGTGCCAAATCAACCCAGCCCTTTACTGCACCCTGATTGGATGCATGCCTTGCTTTCATTGACGCTATTTCGGATTTCATTTGCTTTACAAGTTTCTGCTCATCAGCTCCGTCAACGAGCATTTGCATTCCCTTTTCAAAGAACTTATCGGGCACAGGTTGCCCTTCTAATGCCATCATCCCATCTTTACGAGCCATCGCAGCCAATTCAACCATACGCTCGACTGTCTCGTCTAGCTTAGCAGCCTTTGGCATAAAAGCTTTAGCCATAGCACCAAAACTGCCCAAGAAAACCGGTAAGGGGTTGGAGTACATTACAGCAAAAAAAGTACCTCCAAAAACAATTAGGATCGATTGCGTGTCAATAAATGGTGCTACACCACCGCCTGCGATCATAGCTGCTATTATCATTCCCACCGCGCCAATAAGTCCGATTAAGGAAGCTAAATCCATCATAAAACTCCAACTATTTGATCTTGTTATTCAAGAATCGTACCATTCTGCAAAGAATAGTGGTAACTATCGAATATTTAGTAAAGTATAGACTAAAAAGGTAAAATTTCAAAATGAAGTATGCACCCCTTTTAGTGTTTGTGTTATCGTTATCATTTATCTCATCATCGAATGCCCAATTTTTTGAGGAAGACCACTTAATCACTGACGTGAGAAACAACATAATATGGCTACGGTGTTCCGTTGGGCAAACTTGGAATATCGAAGATAAAACTTGTACCGGAGATATCGTTAAGCTTAACCACGAGGAGATTGCAATTGCCCAGGAACAAGCATCGAACCAACTTGGAGGCAAATGGCGTTTACCTACTCTGAAGGAGCTGGAGTCACTTGTTTGTGAAAGTTGTAGTCCTCCAAAAATCAAGGAGCAGTACTTTCCCGGAATTTCTCCTGAAGCATATTGGACCAGTAAGCCCAATTTCTGGAATAGAAAAATGTTTTGGAGCGTTAATTTTATGACTGGCCACAAATATTCTCGATTTTTTGCATACCAGCAGCTTCCAGTGTTACTCGTGTCAGACCGTTAGCTCATTCCAACTAGTGCTAAAACCACCACCATAACACATACAAGAGCAGCGGAAATTTCAATTACCTGTGACTTTGCCTGCTTTACATTGGACAAGTAAGAGGTGCGAGTCTTCTCAACCATATCATTGTATATCCTAACGGCACTTTCGTAAGCATCTAAATAATAGGGATCTAAGTCATGTAAATGCAGATCTTTAAAATATTCACTATTTCTCCCCTTCATAAATGTTTCGATGTCCATCGCAATTTCTTCCGTTAAGTCATAGGATCTAGGGAAGAGTACGCCTTTAAAAAACAAAAATGGTGTTTCAGGATACATTGGAACGATAGGGCTATAAGGTAATGCTTTTATAAACATGAAGAGACATTTCATCTCATCTGCAATAGTAAAAGAATTTACCATTTCGTAATGACTAATCTCATCATTATTCATGGACTTTACTGCATTTATCATTTTCAAAGCAAACTCTGAACTTCCAAGTGACTCAGCTTTATTGTTGTCCTCGTTAATTAGCTCTTCATCGGAATCATCGGACGAAGCGTCCAATTCAACTTGTTCTGAGTTGCTCTCTTCTGCACTTGCGTTCATTTAAAAATTCCTTGTTAATATTATGCAGAATTCTAATAACATTACTGGCTAAATAGTTTGCAATAAGTATTCCATAATGTTTATTTTAAATATATTTAATAATAAAAATAAAGCAGCAAAAAATGCTGCTTTATAAATTGCTAAATTGTAATTGTTACTTACTAGTCAATTAGCCTTGAATTAGCTGTAACAATCCTTGCTGTCCTCTATTTGCTTGTGCGAGCATTGCCGTAGCAGCTTGTTGCAAAATTTGGTTCTTTGCCAAAATTGCAGTTTCGGCGGAAAAGTTGACGTCATGCACTGTGTTATACCCAAGCTCATACATTGCTGTTAGGTCAGTCGCATATGACACCGCGCTTTCCAAAGCTGCGTATTGAGAACCTGCTTCAACCCGAGCTCTAGCAATCTGTGACTGAATATTCTCAATATCAGATGTCAGACTATCGGTATGCTGTGTGAAGGTCATGCCCTCGATTAATGCATTCGCAGCATCAAGATGTTGCTGAGTTATAGTAGTACCGCCAATCGTATCGCCAACCGATGCCATTTTAATAGCATCACCTACCGCTAATGTACCTGACAATTGGTTTCCATCATTGTCGGTAAAGGCAGCCGCAATCACAGCAGCATCACTATCCGATGTTGCAGTATTTCCATTACTGTTACCCAATGATTGAATAACGTAGGTTTCGGTTGATTGAAAGGCATTATCATTATCGAGGACTTCAGCATAGATTACTGATGTGATGTTGCCGTCACTTACACCATTAATAGAAAATCTTAAACTCGCTGCATCCGCGTTACCAAATTCAGATCCTTCAATAGTGATAGTGTCGTTATCAGCATAGCCACTACCGCCATCTGTTAGTGTAACACTTGCCGCACCGAGACCATTAATTGTAACTGTGAATGCCGCACCTGTTCCCGAGCCACTTGTTGTGATATTTGAGGCGGTCATGGTAGCACTGGTGTAGATAGCAGCAGTTCGCTGCGCTACGGTTGAAACGCCATTAATATCAAATGTTAAGTCAGCACCAGCACCACCAATATTAGCGGCCGCAACTGTAATAGTTTCATCATCTGCAAACCCGTCACCACCATCATCCATGACGATTGTTGCTGCACCTAATGTGTCAATTGTAATTGTAAATGACGCATTTGTATTGGTCCCAGCGCCTGCAGTAGCTGATGTATATTTACTTGCGTCAATTGTATAAGTTCCTGCAAATCGTGCCGTATCGGCCGAGCTGGTGCCATCGATCGCTTGAGCTTCTCCTGTGACATCAGTGTCGCCGTCTGTAGCCTGAGCAATCCCTGCAGCGTTTATCTGGCTAACAGTAACATCGCTTGAACCAACTTCTATGACATTCCCAGTGGCCATTGTTGTTGTAACGTTAGTTCCAGCCGAGTCTTTAAGTGTTAGGGTTCCTGCGTTGATTGCAGTCAGTACTGAAGCCGCGCTGGCATCATTCGCGCTATCAGTCATATCAACTTCGTCAGTACTGTCGAAGCTTCTGAGCACATATTTTTTACCAGCCTCAAGTGTTGCAGCTGCACTTTCGGCATTCTTTTGATCCGCTGCTGTTCCATATGACTTTGCCGCGACTGCATCAGATGGAAGGTGCGCTATATTAAACACCTCACCTGTGTTTGGTTCACCAGCTATCGTTCTCTGTGTGGAACTATAAAGCTCTGAGTAGTCTATAGTAGTGATACCAAAAGTCATCTCGGCACCACGACCACCCATAGCCAACTCCTGGTCGTTCGCAGCATCCACAAATATGTTTTTTCCTTTGTATGTAGATGTTGTCATTAAGCGATTATATTCATCCGCAATAGCTTCTGCTTCTAAGTTTATCGCCTCATTATCCTGAACTGTGTTAGTATTGTTTGCACCTAAAACAGCTAATTCTTGTAAACGAGCTAGAAGAGCAGAAGCTGAGTCAAGCACTCGCATTCCAGTCTCTAAATACCCCATGGCCACTGAAGCACCTTTTATAGCAGCTTTAGTGCCAACAAAATCCAACTTAAAAGTATCAGCCATCGCAACATACGACGAACGATCACCAGCATTTGCGTTCTGTTTCCCAGTCGCTAAACGCTCCATACTCGTACTAACTTCTTTATTCGCACGCGAAAGAGATGTCTCCACCTTATAAAACGCGGTCGTGGTACCTATATTGGCCATTCTTAAAGTCCTTTCAAAAATTACTAAATAAATTCACTTCAAATTTAAACGACTTCATTTAAATTTGTTTAGCGCCAAAGAAACGCCATCAAAATGATTTGGAAATTTGTCAAACTTTTGACGATTTAAGAGTGTCAATTATACTTTTTGGTACTTGGCATAAAAGCAGTTAAATTATGGTCGAGGCTTAAGGAGCAAAACCATGAAACTGGATTTTAATTTACAAATAAAACAAAAACAGGGCTTAGCGTTGACTGCCCAGGTGCAGCAAGCAATAAAGTTATTACATATGACCAATATGGAAATTCAAGAATATGTAAGTGATCAATTTCAAGACAATCCGTTCGTTGAAGCAAACAATCTCACCGATGAAACCATATCCAAAGATACCTTGCGCGACAGAAAAAAGGAAATAGATCAGACGTTTCAAGATGCCCCATATTCAAAACAAGAAACCGAAAATAAAATAGCAATTGAAAATCAGTTTGAAACTGGGGATGGGCACATTCCCAGATCGACGGTTGCAAAGGCAGAAAGTAATATAGATACGATAAGTTTAATAAAGGCTTCTGATAAGTCCCTTTACAGTCACTGTGTTGAATTCTTAAATACATTAAAACTTAATGCTGCAGAACATATTATTGCACTTAAGTTAATTGACGAGTTAGAACCCACTGGATGGCTTGCACAAGACCTATCTGCAATAGCTGCAGAGCTAGACTGTAGTGTAGAAATGGTTGAGATTGTGCTTAAAAATCTGCAGGAAATAGAGCCCGCCGGTTTATTTTCTAGAAACCTGAAAGAGTGTTTAGCTCTTCAGGCAAAAGAGGCCGAGGTATATAACCCCAACCTAGCCACTGTCCTCGATAACTTACATCTTATCGCAAGCGGAAAGTTCGATCTTTTGAAACGTAGAAGTGGATGTTCTGACCCAGATCTATCCGAAATATTTAAAACAATAAAATCATTTAACCCAAAACCAGGTCTACAATTTGACAGTATTGATGTTCCTATTCGCGAACCGGATTTAAGCGTTAAGGAGACTGAAGATGGATGGATTGTTGAACTTAACAACTCAACTTTGCCAGCAGTCAAGGTCGAAAAAGAATACGCTCAATTGGTAAGAAAAAAAGTTACTGAAAAAAAAGATAGGGAATTTATACAAGACAAAATAGCAGAAGCAAAATGGCTATCTAAAGCGATTGAAAAACGCAACGATACTATGATTAAGGTTGGCTCAGAAATAGTAAAGCGGCAACGTTCTTTCTTAGAAAGCGGTATTCAATATATTAAGCCAATGGTTTTGAAAGACATTGCTGAAGCCGTCGGAATGCATGAGAGCACAATAAGTCGCGTTACAACAGGCTCATTAATGCAAACACCTCAGGGGACATTAGAGTTGAAAGCATTTTTCAGTGTTGGCCTCCAACAAGAAGACCGTGAAAGTACGTCAGCGACATCTATTAAATATAAAATAAAGAAACTTGTAGAAACTGAAGACCCCTGCAATCCTGTAAGTGATGACGCAATAGTAGAAACACTCTCAAAAGAAGGCATAACTTTAGCAAGACGCACTGTGGCAAAATACCGAAAGGCGCAGAATATTCCCTCTTCTTTTGCTCGAAAACGGCGAAATGTTCTCACTGGCTCTATGGCATAATTGAAAAAAACCAATTTAAAATGGATTGTGCTATATCAACGATTAAAGTCTGTAATTTATTAATGATTTTAGCTTGGTGCTTCATTAGAAAAAAATCTAGGAATTGAAGCAGTCGAAAATGCCGTTAAGATAGGGTTCAAACTTTCGCCATTCTTTAGAGCTATTTTTATAGACTTGGTGTCTGACCTGATGGTTTGACGCTGTTTGCACGTTTCGGTTATTAAGCTCTGGTGTTAGACAAACATCTTCCCAATTCAGCCCTAAATACGCAATCATTTGCTCAATTTCAAACTCTTTGCTGATCGTAAGTTGTTCATAGTCCAGATTATAGATCCGATGTTTATAAATAGATTTCCACGAATCCATCAGGTCTTCATACAGCTTGTAATATGAAACACAATCCTCAAGGTTATAAGAATATCCAAGACGATTTGTACTAAAAAATTGTTTATAATTAGACCAGCAGGTTGCCGATGGATCTCTTTTTACGTGTACTATCTTTGCCTCAGGAAACGCTGCACATATTAGAGGAATAAAACGAAAATTATGGGGCATTTTATCAGTAATAACCGCCCTTCCCTTCGCGAGCCTGTCGACTGCATGGAGATATTGACCCCTAAATTTAGAAATCGTTTCTTGATTTGGTGTGATAAAGCCAGAAGATAACATAAACCCAAATTTTTTAAGGTGATTCAGTTCACCAGCACCATAAACCATTGAATGTGCAGAAATAATTTGTTCCACCAATGTAGTGCCTGATCTCGGCATTCCAACGATGAAAATTGGCCTAACATTGCTTAACTTTCTTTTTGGTTTAATGGTGTTTTCAAACAGTTCAATTTGTGCCTTTTTGAGGCCTTTGAATAGCTTTCGATCTTTTGACATTGAATACTTTAAATGATTTCTTCGCATAGCATTACCTTCATTCAAATATCCAAAGGCCTTTTTGTATTCTCCAACGTCTTCAAACATCTTGGCCAATGCAAAACTTAACTTACATTTGAGAGTTTCGTTCAGCGAAGGCTCCGAATAGATAGTTTTTACCTGTAAGAAGTGATGGTCCTCAGGAGAATACTTAATCATTCTGCACAGATTTAGATTTGCATCTGCATGTCTAGGATTTATCGCAAGAGCCTTTTTAAAGGCGTCACGGGCATCCGCTAATTTCCCCTGATCCTGATATGTTACTCCGATATTATTGTGAATTTCAGCGATGTTGGGCTTAAGTAAGATAGCTTTATTGAAAGCCTTTATTGCCTCTTCTGACTTATCTTGACGTCTAAGCGCGTTACCTAAATTGTTATATGCATCTACATAGTCGGCTTTAAATGAGATGGATTTTTCAAAAGCCTCCTCGGCTTCTTCAAGTTTGTCCTGATCTAGGAATGCGTTACCCATGTTATAATATGCTTCAGCATAATCAGGCTTAATTGCGAGGGCTTCATTAAAGGCCTTTATTGCTTCTTCCGGATTACCTTGATCTATTAGAACGCTTCCTAGGTTGTTATGAGCGTCGGCAGAACCAGAGTTAATATTTATAGCGCTTTGAAAGGCGATAACCGCTTGATCTAGGTATCCAAGTTGAACAGCCGACACACCCGCTAGATTCCAAAGGGTCAAGTTATTTGAGTATTGCTTCGTCAGTTCCTGAGCTTGTTCAAAAACCTGCTCGAACCGTTGCTGCCTAAACAATCCCATTAGTGCTTTTAATTGATCTTGACAAAGATTCGTCATAATTAATGTTGTGCCTAAATTTCGTTTGACTTCTCACTTAAAATATCAAAGGCGCCGTTCAAGAACATCTCATATTTACGCCAAACTTCAGAGCTTCCCTGATAAACATGCTCTCTAACCTGCTGTTGTGAGGCAGTTCTGACACTGCGTTTATTATTATGTGGCGAAATACATGCCTCATCCCAATCAATTTTCAGATGATTAATCAGTTTCCTGGTTTCTTTTTCCTGACTAGTTGTGAGTTGGTCGTAATCCAGATTATAAATTCTATCACTATAGTCTGACTGCCAAAGGCTCATAAGATTTTTGTAAAGCTTATAATACTTAGTAACATCCTCGAGGTCATAACAGTACCCAATATTTTTTGAGACAAAATATTGTTTGTAATTTGACCAGCAAGTGGCAGCTGCGTCGCGTTTTACATGAATAATTTTCGCTTCAGGGAATGCAGCACAGATTAAGGGAATAAACCTGAAGTTCTGTGGCATTTTATCAGTAAATATACTGTTTCCCTTTAAAAACATAGCGGCCTCTGATAGATATTTTTCTCGAAATTC
>MDTE01018986.1_pt1 | contig 10190 bp, 7 predicted proteins | sample 811231 | NCBI WGS metagenome assembly MDTE01 (sample SAMN05326651, study PRJNA326480) | marine metagenome | isolation source: seawater | place: Indian Ocean: Red Sea | collected 2010 | reverse complement strand
TGAGGTGGTGTGTCATATTTTGGTCGAGAAAATTTTGGATGTCCCATGTTTTATCCCTCAATCACTTCTTTCTCTGAACTCCCAGAGTCAATCCAAATCTGCCGTTGGAGCGGCCACGTTGACCACGTACCTTGTGGCCTCCAGCGTGTCTAATTCCTCTGTAGCACTTGATGGAACGTAGACGAGAAATATCGTCTTCATGCATCAACTTGAGGTCTTGACCTGCTAAGTGTAGTTCGTCACCGGATTCTAAATCTCTTTGGCGATTTAGCATCCATAGTGGGACATTTTGAGCGTAACCGTCGATTGCTTCACGAAGTGTAGCTTGCTGTTCAGTGTCAAGGAAACCTGCTTTCATCGATGGATCGAATCCTGTGATATTGCAGATGTTTACCGCAGTTCTGTTTCCAATACCCTTCACAGCAGTGAGTGCAGTTCTTAGCGGTTTTAGACCATCAATATCGGTATCTGCCATGCGGAGCATGTAGGAAAAGTCGTCTCCGAGTTCCTGTTCGTTTGCCATTCCATTTCACCTGAAAACGCGTACAACATGATGTCGAGCGAGTGTGCGACTAACCACCCCTATATCAAGACCGCGATTGACCATTCGCGACACTGCGCCTCAAATCGCCCCACTCAAACGGCCATTTTCGCACCACTATAAGGCATTCTTCATTCTAGACAAAGAAGCAGCATGCTATCGTCGGCTTGTTTTGCCACAAAACCAGTATGCCGCCCCCCAGTCGCGGCTAGTTGTCTATCGATGCTTCCTTGTAGCCTAGGTTGTTCTTCTGGCGGAAGAGGAATTCTGAGAGTTAATTTGCCAAATCCGTAATCTCTTGCAGCCTCGATTATTTTTGGTAGATTCTCTTGGTTTATTTCGCAATGGACTAACTTTACTATCCTTCCAGTTGCCTGAATTAAAAGGCCTTCCATCTGAGATTGGAGATCAAAAACACCCGAATGATGAATTTGTGGCCTGCGGCCTTGAATTATACTCCAATTCGATTCCTGCCCTGGTATCGTATTTGACAAAAATTGTCCTGCTAGGCCAGACTCAACCAGTGCTGAGTCTAATATTGTGACATAATCGCCCCTCCTTGGGAGTTTTTTCTGAACGACAATGTCTGTTTTCTCACCTTGAATGACTAAGGGTTTTGACTTAAAATCTGGCGGAATTCTCACAAATCTGCGAGAGACGTTCTCTACAGAGATTTGTCCAACCCACAAAGACAACCTGTCAATCCTGCCGCCTCCTCTGCTGGTCCAAACCCAAGTCATACCAACTCCTGGCCATATTTTTTCAACTATTTTTTCTACTTCCTTTCGCTGACCATCTTGTAATCTAGGAGATAAATCTAGGAGGATTGATGGGCCTTTGTCGGTTAGCGTCAAATTATCTTTCCAAGCATCCAATACATCACCTATTGCAGGGCGCATTTCATTGATATCGTGAGTTCGAGAATTTCTAGGCCTCGCCGGGTCTAAATGCAATAATGAAACCTGAATCCCTTCTATCGATTTGGTGCCATCGGCCACATGTATTCTCGATTCCATCAAATTTTCACCATAACCGTGCTTCGAAACCTGAAAAAGGTTAGAGTTTGCGGCATGTGCTGTTTTTTCATCCAGTTCAATTCCCACGCCTTTTCTGCCTAGCATTGCACAATATGCTGCAAGTTGTATCCCACTTCCGCAAGCGGGGTCAAGAATCACCCCCTCGCCGGTTATTGATTGCCTAACCATTTTTGCCCGCTCAATCGCAACCTGCCAAGGTGTGGCAAGAGGTTTCGCGCCATCCGCGAAATGAAACTCAAGACCTGATGGTGCAGAAGGATCTTGAATTGTATTCCCTGACTGCTTGCTATTTTTCGGATTTAATTCCAAAAAATCACCCTGAGATATCAGTTCTGCACAATATGCTTTCAAAATGAATGCCTTCGGCTTCGAAAGCTTCCTTTCCGCCTTCTTCCCTATCGAGAATACTAATCACAGCAACAACTTTGCATGAGGTCTCTGATTCTATTTTTTTGACCGCTTGAATCGCAGATCCTCCCGTGGTTGTGACGTCTTCAAGAATTATTACATCCCCTCCATTTGCGATAGAAGTACCTTCCACCCCAGGGGGGTTGTTCGTTTTGCGCCCACCTCGGCCTTTAGCCTCTTTTCTAACCATGAAACCTCTGCGTTTTGATTCGTAGTCTGTTGCTATTACCAAAGCAGTCAAAGGCACAGCTCCGAGTTCTAATCCTCCTACAAAGTCAGCCGTAATTTCGTCGCACCTCATATTCATTAATTCGCCAACCAACCTTCCTGCATCTGGATGCATCATAACTGGTTTCATGTCGAAAAACCATCGTGAATTTCGGCCACTAGCTAGAGTGAAGGCATCGTCTGAACCACCGTCTAGAAATGCAAGTTCTCGTACCATTTCTACTAATTTTGTCCATCTTTCATCCAAACGCAATGATGGCGGCACCGACATATTGTAAGCCATTAATCAGAAGCGAATGAACCTTTTCAATACAACCTGCGTTCAGTGGTAGACCTTATGAGCCACCGGCAGAACCGCGAATGGATAGCGATGTCGAATGGTGGCGAGGTAGGTATACACAGCCCATTGTTGGGCATCGACCTCGACAGAATTCAAAATGAATTAGATGTCTACGATAAATGGTTAGAAGAGAGGACTGAGGAGGCATATAAAATTGCAGACAAAGCCAAAAAGAAAGGTTTGGACTTTTCTACTGAGGTAGAAATTCCTAGAGCATCCGACCTAGCAAGTAGAACTGAAAAACTTCTGGTTGAGCATTTAGATGGTTTTGAAGTTGCAGAAGATATTCGTAAATTTTTACTTGATAACGACCGTGAAACAACCTCTATCAAAATGGCTGCACAGGTAGCTAAATCTTTCAAAGAAAATGGTTACGGTTTGCAGAAAAGTATCGATGTAGGACTCAGAGTAGGTCTTGCCATTCTAACAGAAGCGGTTCTAGTAGCACCCCTCGAAGGAATAAGTGAGGTTCGATTGTTATCGAATATCGATGGCTCCCAATTTGTTTCAGTGCATTTTGCAGGCCCAATTAGAGCAGCCGGGGGAACTGCACAAGCATTGGCTGTTTTAATCGCAGATATGATCAGAATCGAACTCGGAGTTGATGCATACAATCCCACTGATGATGAAGTAGAGAGAGTAAAGGAAGAATTTGGACTATATCGTAAAGGTCTGCAATATAGGCCATCCCCTACTGAAATCGATACGATTGTAAGAGCCTGTCCAATTATGGTAAATGGTGAATCAACAGAAGACATTGAATGTGCAGGATATGGCAGAGTTAGAAATATCGATGAACCAAGAATAAGGGGTGGAGTATTACTCGTAATAGGAGAGGGGTTATGCCTCAAAGCACCTAAAATCCAGAAGCACACTGAAAGGTTGAATATTCCTGGATGGGATTTCATTTCTACATTTGCAAACAAAGGCAAATCATCAGATGAGAAGAGTGATAGAAAGGTGTTCAAATCTCGTATGGTTCCCATGGATGAGAAATTCATGAAGGATGTAATCGCTGGAAGACCCGTTTTTGGAGCGCCATTAATGCCTGGTGGATTTAGGTTGAGGTATGGTCGCGCAAGACCATCTGGCCTTGCTGCAGGTTCCTGTAATCCAGTCAGTATGTCTGCCATGGATGATTTTTTAGCAGTTGGAACACAAATGAAAATTGAGAGGCCAGGGAAGGCTTGCGCAATAACTCCCTGTGATGTCGCTGAGGGACCAATGGTGATTCTGAAGGATGGAACATTCAAGAGATATGATTCGATAAATGAATTCAAATTGATACGCGATGACGTTTCAACGATATGGGATAACGGAGAATTGGTGCTTGGTTATGGAGAATTTATGGAGAACAACAAAAATTTGGTTCCAGCGGGTTACAATTCAGATTGGTGGGCTGCAGATTTAATCGATGCATTGGACAGTAATCAAGCGGTAGAGGATTTTTGTAAAATAATGTCATTGAAAAAAGATGAAATTCCAGTAGGAATCCCTGGGCTTCCAACTAGCATGGGAATTGATTTACACACTAGATTTGAAGTTAGAAGGAAGTGGCGCGATTACCTAATTGATATAACACCAAGTTGGGATGCTGCAAAAGAAATTGCAATTCGATTCTCAACATCACTAATTTCGCCCCACAATCCATGGTGGAAAGACCTGCCAATAGAGTGGACATTAGCCTTACTAGAATCGATAGAAACCGCCACAATTAGAGGCGACAATCTGATCTTTGTTGATGCTGTTAAGGGATGGAATTCCGATATCATGGAAGTCTTAGAACCTGAGCACATTACAGAAATCGATTATGATACGGTTCCAGGAATAAACATCAAAATTGAAAATGCTATTTTCGATAACAAAGTACCAGAAGGTTGGACTCTTATCCAACACGGATTGGTCAAAGGTGCGGTTTTACTACTTGGTCTACCGCACCATCACGATGGGAATAATTTGGTTATTACCAGCGGGTGGCAGGCTATGTTAGATGGTTTAGGGTTTGGCTACAAGGGTAAAAAACCAATAAAAATTGAAGACTGTGAAGCTACATTCAAAGAGAGAATTGAAGAGTTGAAAACCGCTAAACAAATTTTAGACGAAGAATTATCAAGATTAGATGAACTTGGTAAAAAGAAGTCCACTGCTAGAATTGCTGCAGAAACTGATGCTAGGCAGCGGGGTCTAGGTATTGCAGAAACTGACCAAATTGGACAGATCGCTGCTGATAAAATCGAAGACCCAGGTCCAAAGGATGATGAAAAATACTTCTGGGCTCAAACTATGAAAGATGATTATCTTGTAGACGGCATACTAACTCAAATTCGAAAATTATCACGCATAAGATGGGAGCATGCAGCGCCAACTAGGATCGGATGCAGAATGGGGCGTCCTGAAAAAAGTGCCCCTAGGGAGAAACCTACAGTTCATTCGCTATTCCCCATTGCTCTAGAAGGTGGGAATCAACGATTGATTCCAAATGCAGCACTGCAAAAGGAAATAAGGGTTCAAGTCGGTGTTAGATTCTGTAAGGTTTGTAATAGAAAATCTCCTATGATTAATTGTCACCATAGAAAACTAGACGATTTTGGAGAGGAAAAGGTAGGAGAAATATGTGGAGGTAGAACAGAAATCAGAAAGCCTGGTGAAAATTCTAACTCACGAAGACTAGGAGAAATTCAGACTGTTCAGATTGAAAATTTGATTGAAGATGCCCGGTTAAGCCTCGGATTAGACCGAGTCCCTCAACAATTCAAAGGCCTGAAGAAATTGATGAGTAAAAATCAAACCCCTGAGCCGATGGCCAAAGGGATACTTAGAGCCAAGCACAAATTACCTGTGTTCAGAGATGGAACCATTCGTTTCGATATGAGTGATGTGCCGGTAACTCACTTCACTCCCGATGAAATCGGTGTTGAATGGGGGCAATTGAAACATTTAGGGTACACTCATGATTGCTTTGGAAATGAGTTGCAAAGCGGCGACCAAATGCTCGAAATATTCCCGCAGGACTTCATTTTAGCAAAAAGCGGCGCTGATTATTTTGTGAGAGCAGCACAGTATGTTGACGAATTATTGGTGAAATTTTACGGAATGGAGCCGTACTACCATGTTGAAGAACATACAGATTTAGTTGGGCATCTCATTTGTGCTCTAGCCCCACACACATCCGGAGGTGTTTTATCCAGATTGATAGGATTTTCAGATAGTTCTGGAGGTTATGCACATCCATTATTCCATGCTGCAAAAAGGCGAAATTGCGATGGAGATGAAGACGCAATAATGCTACTGATGGATGGTTTGTTGAATTTTAGCAGAGAGATTCTCCCTGCAAATAGAGGTGGACAAATGGATGCACCACTTGTTCTGACAACGAAATTAAATCCAACCGAAGTTGACAAAGAAGCATTGAATGTTGATTCCGCTTGGTTCTATGAGAGATGGTTCTATGAGGCTACTTTATTGCAGCCTCATCCAAAGGAATTGGCCGATAAAATGGACTTTGTCGAACGACGTCTCGGAACTCCTGCTGCAGTAAGGGGATTGGGTTTCACCCACAATACCGCAAGTATGTCTGAGGGCCCACCTCTCTCAGCATACAAGACACTGGAAACAATGATTGACAAGATGAATGGGCAATTGGAACTCGGGCAACGTCTTCGTTCTGTCAATGTAAGAACTGTTGCATCTACAGTAATCAGATCGCATTTCTTACCTGATTTACGTGGAAACCTAGTTGCTTTTACCAGACAAAAAGTAAGATGCCTGAAATGTGGACATTCCTACAGAAGAATGCCTTTAGCTGCAAAATGCATTCAATCATCATCATACACAGGCAAGGGTATGGCTTCTTTTGGTGTCAAGAAAGCCGAGGGTGAATTGTGTAATGGAAACCTCGCTCTAACTGTTACTGAGGGTGCCGTGAGAAAATATATCCAAGTTACAAAACACGTTATCGACACATATGGGGTTGACCAATACACTCTACAAAATGTTGAATGGTTAGCAGATAGTGTAGAGAGCCTGTTCAATAATGACAGAGCTAAACAAATGAGTTTAGCAGATTTCCTGTGATTACAATTTTACGGGATCCTGCCAGATACTCGATGTATCTTGATGTACTTCGACACTTATCGTTTCGGATTCTACTACTGTCGCTTTTTCTATCTTATTTTTAACTACTTTTTTCACGAACACCTCTCCATAAGCGACTGCGATTGTGAGGACTGAAAATAAAACAACACCAGGGATAAAAGATGACTTTAATGGCCATGTAACCAACGTTACTGTAGACTCTACTCCCTCATCGACTACGGTATAAATCACTAATTTACCATCTTCTGACTCGATTATTTCGATTATACAGCCGTCATCTGTAGTTCCTTCCCATTTGTAAATAATTTTTGAATCTCTTTCGATTTGAACAGAGGCGTTTAGTTTAGTCCCGTTGGTTGACTCAAAACAATGAGAAACTTCGATTTCTGATGTGTCTCCTATGAATGAAGAAACTGCTGCATTTCTTGAAGTCGAAAAATCAGCACCAGGCCTGTTGATTTCTTGGGATGCTCCTTGTTGACTTGCGAAGTACCATCCTGTATTGACAATAATCAATGCAATTACCCATACCCACAGATTATTCTTCATCAGAAACCCCCAGATTTAGCATTTGCAACACTCTATTCATCCACTTTAACTTGATTAGTTTTCGTTTTGAATCAGTTACTCCTGACCATTGTCCTACTTCCTTTGTTGAAAAGCCCACTAACTCTACACTATCTGCGCCCAAAGCAAATGCTATGCAAACGGCTCGATCGCCATCTGTAAATCCGCCAGGATTGCTCATATTTTCAATGGTAAGAGGTGTCTGATGAGTTAATAGAATTGGATAATCTTCACCTGCCAAATGCAATACTTTTTCCCACTCTTCTTGATTGTGTCCATGTGCATGAAGACATATTGGAATTCTTGCTTCTATTGCATTTTGGATATATGGAAAACCATCACCATCACTAACTAGCAAGTGTACCATAGAATAGTCATTAATCGCCCCAATAGCACCATCTGCAACAATTGTTGGGTTCTTTGGAATAAAGTTTGGTGGTGCGTTTGCTCCCACAACGGTTACAATTCCAGAAAAATGTATTTTCGGTTTTGGATTGTCGCATGAATCCGCAAGATTTTGTGCGCTTTCGATATCTTCTGAAATATCCCAATTGAACGATGTACGGATTTCGTCCTGAATTGTCACCAGTCTATCATCAACTGGCCTCATACAACAGCCGAGCCCAAACTATTTCATCAATGAGAGGGTTCAAATGCCTCCGCTTTCAGTCCATTTCCGTGCCCAAGCCACTGACTATTCCAGACATCAATGATGAGGTAACTCTAGCGAGATACCCATTTCTGCCTCAGGCTCGAGGTTGGATTTCAGGTCTAGCAGCAAAGCATTCAATCGACATCGATGAATTACTCGATGGAGTCTTCATGGAACGTGCAAGAATCAGAGCGCGTTCTCGCTTAGTTGATTCCGTAGACAGCGACGATGGTGTCTCACTAGCATCCGTTGGTGACATACATACCGAGGAAGGTCGTTTATTGGAGGCTTTTTCGTTTTACTACGCTAGATTGGTTGTGGGTGCTAGTGAGGATGAGCGCTTAATTTCTAGATGGGCTCAAGCAGAAGCTGAAAGGGCTCAGAATATACTGGAAAGAGATTCAATATTAATTGATGTAGCAAATACATATTTGTCAGAGGTCGAATACAAAAACGGCGTATGGAGTATAGGTTTAGCCGACTTCATTGAATTATGCACGGGAATTACAGGTTCAAGATGGAGATTGCCAAATTGCGACATAAGTGATGGTTGGGTTAGATTATTCGACGAGGGAGAAAGGTATTCTTCCAACAAAAAAATCGCTCGCCTGCTAAGAGAACGGATGAAAGAAGACATCAAAAATGATGCAATGGACAAAATGGGTAAAATGGACGAATCTTTGTTGATTCGTCTTTCCGAGCCGGTAGGAATGATAAGAGGTCTAGTTGCATCAAAAACCGCCGAGACTATTGCATTAATTGGAGCTGGAGAAGAAGATTGGCCTCCTTGCATGAGAAAGGCAATTGGTGAATTGTCCCAAGGTGTAAACGTTAATCACTTTGGAAGAGTATTCTTGGCTTCGATATCAAGATGTATTGGCATACCTCAAGAATCAACTGTGGACTTTTTCAGAAATGCTCCTGATTTTAGTGAGTCCACGACCTCTTATCAAGTTGGACATGTCTACGAGAGAGAATACGTTCCCTCAGGCTGTTCTAAATTGAAAATAAACCACAATTGCGCTGTGCAAACTGGAGATGATCGTTTGTGCGACCAACCTTGGATGGATCATCCTCTAAAGTACATCAGAGCAAAACAGAGGCGGAGAAAACTTCAGGGTAGTGTAGAAACAAATCAAAGTCCTGACAATTCAGGCGATGCTTGATGAATGTGAAGCGCGTCAGCACTACCAAAGGCGGCGATTGAAAGATGACTAGAACTCTTGTGTTGACTGTTGACCGAGATAACGATCTTGGCATAAAAACGGCAATTAGAGGTCCTGTTGTTGGGAGAAAATCCGTAATCACCGCAGCACTAAAACTTGGTATTGCTGACCCCGAAGAAAGTGACGCAAATGCAATTTTTGGAGCACTCCACCAACACGACAGTTTAGCCGAATCCAACGGTGAAAACGACGAAGTTGAGGTTGCTATTCTTACAGGCGATGAAAAGGTAGGTGTTCGCTCGGACAGGGCTGTAGCAGCACAATTGGAAGAAGTAGTCGCTGAATTCCAACCTGATCAAGCCATATTGGTTACAGATGGAGCAGAGGATGAATCAATTCTACCCATCATTCAAAGTCAGGTTAGAATAGACCATGTGCAAAAAATAATAGTCAAACAATCAAAGGGAATTGAAGGAACATACTACTACATCGCAAAGGCGTTAGAAGATCCAAAATGGAGAGCGAAAATGCTAGTACCGCTTGGAGCGATAATGGCTATATTTGGACTTGGAATCATGCTCCCAGATTCTCTTGGTGGCATCGTTATCGGCGCACTTCCTCTTGCATTTGGATTGTTCATACTATCTAAGGGACTGGGAATTGAGGCAACTGTTGGTAGAATCGCAATGGAAATGAGAGAAAACGCCGATGCTGCGATGTTCTCATCGTTACTTTGGACTACTACTGTATTTAGCGCTATATTCGCCGTAGCGACGGGTTATGACAAATATCTTGAGCTTGTATCTGGGTCAAACTATTCGGTTGTATGGATTGGTGTTATACATTCTGCTCTTGCGTGGATTGTTATTGCTTTCTTGACGTCTACTGCTGGTTTCATGTTGTTAAGATTGCAAAAGGGTTCTTTCTCTGGAAGATTGATTGTTCTTGCAGTATTTGGCATGGTTGTTTATTCATTCCTAGATAAGGGATTACAAATTGCAATGGAAGTATTAACAGGAGCAGATTACGAATTCTCTGTTAGATTCATTGGAGATGTTATGCTAGAGCCACTGATGTGGATATCGGTTTTGTGGATTACAACTACTATCGTCAGAGCTGTTCAAGCAAGGCAAGCACAAGCAGAAAGATATTGGGG
>MDTE01202278.1_pt1 | contig 10192 bp, 10 predicted proteins | sample 811231 | NCBI WGS metagenome assembly MDTE01 (sample SAMN05326651, study PRJNA326480) | marine metagenome | isolation source: seawater | place: Indian Ocean: Red Sea | collected 2010 | reverse complement strand
TTTACAAATTCATCTGGAATAAACGATCCAGATAATTATTCAACAGTTAGAGATATAGCAATAATGTCTAAATATTTAATTGAAAACTATCCAGAATATTATGAATATTTTAAAGATAAAGAATTCACCTGGGAAAGAACTGGTGGGGATCCCATAACGCAGGGGAATAGGAATCCATTATTATATAAAAATATTGGGGCGGATGGTATTAAAACCGGGTATTTGGCAGTTGAAAAATATTCTTTGGCCAGTTCAGTAATTGGAGAGAAAAGAAGATTGATAGCAGTTGCTAGTGGATTTAAAACTAAACAATCAAGATCTAACGATTCAATTAAATTATTATCATGGGGATTAAGAAATACAAATACATACGAAATATCTGAAAAAGACAAATCAAATTTTAAATTAAAAACATGGTTAGGAAAAAAAGAATTCGTCGATTCTGTCACTAAAGAAAATGTTTATATAACAATTGGTAAAAAAAATGTTAAAAATTTAAAAGTTTCAATTAAGTATAATGGACCAATAAAAGCTCCAATTAAAAAGGGGGATGAATTAGGAACTATAATTGTTGAAGAAAAAGAAAGCGATCCTATTTTAATACCGCTTTACGCCAATGAAGATATAAAAAAAGTAAATGTTTTTAAGAGCTTATTTTTGTCTTTTAATTATATGATCTGGGGAGATGTTTAAAAACAAGTTTTTCTTTATTGTATTTGAAGGCATTGAAGGTTCGGGAAAATCCTATCAAAGTAAAAAATTATATAAAAACCTAAAAAAAAAAAAGATTAATACTATTTTGACCAGAGAACCTGGCGGTACATTTGGTGCCGAAAAAATAAGAAATATAATCTTAAAAGACTATTTTAATAAAAAATCAAAAGAACAATTCGACAAATATACAGATACATTACTTTATATGGCCGCAAGAAATGAGCATGTAAAAAATAAGCTGAAACCTGCGGCTTTGAAAAAACAAGTTGTTATATGTGATAGATTTACAGACTCTACTATAGCATACCAAGTATACGGAAAGGGTGTTGATAAATCATTAATAGACAATGTACATAAAAAAATACTAAATAATATAAGGCCGAATTTAACTTTTTTATTAAAAGTTAATATTAAAAAAGCCCTTAGAAGACTTAATAAAAGAAAAACAAAAAACAGATATGATAAATTTTCAAAAAACTTTTATAATAAAGTTCAAAAATCTTTTATCAAAATTGCTAATCGAAATAAAAAAAAATATCATGTTTATGACAATTCTGAAGATAATAAAAATTTGGAAAATATAATTTTAAGAATTGTTTTGAAAAAATTAAAAAACAAAAATGAAAAATAAAATAAATGACCATATTAACTCTATTAATTCCTTGCAACTTTTCGGTTTAGATTCTTATTTCAATAATTTTGTAGATCTTTATAAAAAAAATAAATTTCCTAAAGTTTCATTATTTAGTGGGAATAAAGGTATTGGAAAATTTACATTAACGTTTCATTTAGTTAATTATTTTTTATCAAAAGATTTAGAAAATCCATATGACATCAAAAATAAAACTATAAATAAAAACAATTTTATATATAAACAAATTTTGTCAAATATTTCTCAAAATTTTATTTATATTTCTAATGAAAATCAGTCCAAAACTTCAATTGAACAAATAAGAGAAATAAAAAAAACATTAAATAACAGCACATTGAATAACGCTGAAAGACTTATTATTTTCGACGATGTTGAGTTATTAAATATAAATTCTGCTAATTCTTTACTTAAAATCATAGAAGAACCTTCTGACACAAATTTTTTTATTTTAATTAATAATAAAAGGGCGCCAGTAATTGAAACTATAAAGTCTCGATCTATTGAAACAAATTTTTTTTTAAATGAAAAAGATAAAGAAAAAATTTTCTTTAACCTGTTAAATTTAAATCCATTAAATGAAAATTTTTCACATCAATATATAAAATATACTACTCCGGGGTTACTATATAAATTTTCTGAAATTATTAATGAAAATAATATTCAAATTGAATCAGAATTTTCTGAAATTGTTTCATTTTCTTTAGAAAAGTTTAAAAAAACAAAAAATGAATTGTTTTTAGATTTTATTAAATTTTTTTTAGAAATCAAATCAGAAAAAATAAATATTACCAACAGCGTTAAATTTTTGAATTCTGTAAATGAAAAAAATAATTTAATGAGGTTGTTGTACAAATATAAGAAATTTAATTTAACAAACAATGTTGTTTTAAATTTTATTAAAAAAACAACTAATTATTATGCCTGATAAAAGTTTTTATATTACAACTCCCATATATTATCCCTCTGGTAAACCTCATATGGGACACGCTTATTCAAGTATAATAGCTGATGTATTTGCTAGATTTAAAAGAATTGACGGCTTCCAAGTTATGTTTTTGACAGGAACAGACGAGCATGGATTGAAGATGCAAAGAGAGGCTGAAAAAAAGTCCAAAGACATCAAATTATTTTGTGATGAATTGTCTACAAAATTTAAGGATTTAACAAAAACTTTAAATCTATCAAATGATGATTTTATTAGAACTACAGAGAAAAGACATCACAAAGCAGTAATAGATATATGGTCAAGACTAGAAAAATCTAAAGATATTTATTTATCAAAATATAAGGGTTGGTATTCAGTATCCGACGAGGCTTACTATGATGAAGATGAAATAGAAACCAAAAATAATATCAAAATTGCAAAATCTTCCGGATCAAAGGTTGAATGGGTTGAGGAAGAATCTTACTTTTTTAAACTTTCGTCTTGGCAAGAAAAATTATTAAAATTTTATGAAGAAAATCCAAAGTTTATTTTGCCAAATTCAAGAAGAAATGAGGTTGTACAATTTGTCAAAAAGGGATTGAAGGATCTTTCAGTTAGTCGTACCTCCTTTTCTTGGGGTATACCTGTTCCAAAAAATTCAAAACATGTAATTTATGTATGGCTGGATGCTCTTACAAATTATCTAAGTGCAGTAAATTTTCCTAATGTAGGTGATAAAAAATATAAACTTTACTGGCCAGCAGACGTTCATGTAATTGGAAAAGACATACTTAGATTCCATGCTATTTATTGGCCAGCTTTCTTAATGGCCGCAAAAGTTCCCTTGCCACAAAGAGTTTATGGACACGGATGGATACTTTCTGATGAAAAAAAAATGTCTAAGTCTTTGGGAAATATTCTAGACCCGATAGAAATAATTAAAAATTTTGGAATAGATCAGCTAAGGTATTATTTAACTAAGGAGGTATCTCTTGGAAATGACGGAAATATATCTCTAGACAGTTTAACGAATTGTATAAATAATGATTTAGCTAATAATTACGGAAACCTTTGCCAGAGAGTTTTTTCATTTGTAAACAAAAATTGTAATTCTAAAATTCCATTGTCCTCTAAGCCTCAAAATCCAGATATTATTTTGTCAAAAGAAATTTTAAATGAATTACCTAAACTAAAAAAATTAATGGATGACCAAAATTTAAATTTATATATAAAAAAAGTTATTGAATTTTCATTTAATGCAAATAAATATTTTAATGATCAAGAACCATGGTCGCTTAAAAAAAGTAATCCAGAGAGAATGAATACTGTGATATATAATATTTTAAATCAAATTAAATCTATAAGTATATTGCTTAACCCAATAATGCCAGATTCCACTGATAAAATTCTTTCTGTGCTAGGAATTGAAAAAAAATATAGGGTATTAAAAACTATTGAAAATTTAAATTTTTTAAAATCAGGAAATACTATTAACAAATCAGAAATTTTATTTAAAAAAATAGAAAATGATAATTGATTCACATTGTCATCTTGATTTTGATCCATTAAAAAAAAATCTTGATGAAATTTTACGGAGAGCAAACAGCTCTGGAGTAAAGTATTTTTTAACAATTTGTACAGAAAATAAAAGTTTTGAAAAAATAATAGATATTATAAAGAAACATAAAGATGTTTTTGGTACATACGGGATACATCCTCATGAAGTTAAAGATTATAAGAATTTAAGCACAGATCAAATTAAAAAAAACCTCACGATAAATGAAAAAATTATTGGGATAGGAGAAACTGGATTAGATTTTTATTATAAGAATTCAGAGGTAAAATTACAAAAAGAAAGTTTTTTAAAACATATCCATGCAAGTCAAGACACTTCGAAACCTTTAATTGTTCATTCCCGTGATGCCGAAAATGATACATATGATATTTTATCAAGTGAATTTAAGAATAAAAATTTTAAAATTTTAATGCATTGTTTTACTGGAAGCAAAAAATTTGCCCACAAACTTTTGGATATAGGATGTTATTTTTCTGCAAGTGGCATTATTACATTCAAAAAAAATACTGATTTAACTGAAACTTTTCAATCTATTCCAAATAATAGAATTTTAGTAGAAACTGACTCACCATATCTTTCGCCTGAACCACTAAGAGGAAAAAGTAACGAGCCAAGTCATATAGTGCACACTGTTAAATATATTTCTAAAATTAAAAAAATTACTGAAGAATCCGTAGCTTCATTTACAAGTGAAAATTTTTTAAAATTATTTGGAATCAAAAGTTAATGACAAAAATAATTATTCTTGGCTGCGGAAGCTCTTTAGGATCGCCATGGATAACAAATTATTGGGGGAAATGTGATAAAAAAAATTCTCGCAATATAAGAACAAGATGTTCTGCCTTTATCCAAAAAAATGATTTGTCAATTTTAATAGATACATCTCCAGATATAAAAAAACAGATATTAGATAATAAAATTAAAGAAATAGATTATGTTTTATATACACACGAACATTCTGATCAAACTAATGGAATATTTGAATTAAAACCTTTTGTTTGGAAAAAAAAAGAAAGAATAAATATTTATGCCGACAAAAGCACTTTAAAATCATTAATCAAAAAATACGACTACTGTTTTTTTGAAAAAAAAGGATATGGTCCAATATTGAAAGGAAATTTAGTAAAAAAAAGATTTATTTTAAAAAAAAATAAAAACAAAATTAATTTTACATCTTTTCCGGTTAATCATGGTCCAATAAAGTCTACAGCATATGTTTTTGATAAAATAGCATACATTAGTGATTGCAATGGAATTGAAAAAAGGGATTTTAAAAAATTATTAAATTTACAATATTTGATTATTGATTGTTTAAGAATTAAAAATCATCCAACACATTTTAATTTAGAGCAGGCAATTCAATTGAATAATATGATAAATCCAAAGAATACAATTTTAACAAATCTTCACACGGATCTAGATTATAATTTTTTAAAAAGAAATTTGCCAAAAAATATAATTCCGGCCTATGATGGAATGGTTTTAAAAACTTAAATTATTCTTTAAGAGCTTCTTCAATAGATTTTATAAATTTTTTTGAAGTCGGATTTGCCATTGAAGAAAATGTTTGAAAAACTTTTCCATTTTTTCCAATTATAATTTTATGGAAATTCCATTTTGGAATTGCAGCTTTGCCATGATTTTCTTTTGCCCAAACATAAAACGGGTGTGCATTATCTCCTTTAACCTCAGCAATTTGCATCATTGGAAAGCTAATACCAAATTTTGCTTCACAAAAATTTTTAACTTCTTTATTTGAATCTAATTCCTGGTTAAATGAATTTGAGGGAACTCCTATTACCACCAAACCTTTTCCCTGATATTTTTCCCACAATGTTTGTAAGTCTTCATACTGCGATGTAAAACCACATCTGCTAGCAACATTTGTTACCAATAGCACATTGTTTTTAAATTCTAAAAGTTTGACAGGAGAACCATCCAGATCTTTAAAAGAAAAATCATAAGCCAATTTTTTATACGAAGAGTTAGAATTTGTTGAAAACAAAGAAAACATTATTAAAATAAATATTATTTTTTTCATTTTTTTGAGTTGAGGAAAATTAACATATATCCAAAAATTGTAGACAACAATGAGCCAAGTAGCACACCTATTTTTACACCATCCATGTGATTTGTGGCATTTTCAAAAGCTAAATTTCCAACAAATAAACTCATTGTAAAACCTATACCGGTTAAAATTCCAACCCCATATAAGGTAATCCAGTTTGCATTATTTGGCATTGCGGCAAATTTTAATTTTATAGAAAAATAAGAAAATAGGAAAACTCCTATTTGTTTTCCAAAAAATAATCCACATAAAATTCCTAAAGGAACTGGATTAAGTAAACTTCCAAAGGTAATTCCTTCTAAAGAAACGCCTGCATTAGCAAAAGCAAAAATTGGCATAATACCAAATGCAACGTATGGTGAGATTGCATGCTCTAATTTTATTAACAAAGAGCGGCTGTGAGTTTTTTCATTATCCTTATGCGGAATTGTTAAAGCAAGCAATACCCCAGAAATTGTTGCGTGGATTCCGGATTGATGTGTAAATTCCCAAAGAAACAAACCTACGATTAAATAAGGTATAAAATTTCTTATATTAAACTTATTAAATAATAACAGCAGAATTATACAGGCCAGCATTAGCAACAGGTAAATAAATTGAACTTGTCCTGAATAGAAAAAGGCAATGATTATTATCGCTCCTAAATCATCGATTATAGCTAAGGCTGTTAAAAATACTTTTAGAGATACAGGAACTCTTTTTCCCAATAGGGACAGCACGCCTAATGAAAATGCTATATCTGTAGCTGAAGGTATGGCCCAACCATTTAATGTGACAGGGTCTTTGTAATTTATGCCAACATAAATTAACGCTGGAACGAGCATTCCCCCTACGGCAGCAATAATTGGTAGCATGGCCTGCTTGGGATTTGACAATTCACCCTGAATAAATTCTCTTTTGATTTCTAAGGAAACCAAAAAAAAGAAAATTGCCATCAAAACATCATTAATCCAATGCAATATACTTAATTTGATTCCAAAATTTTCAAACCCTAAAAGAAAATAACTATTTAATACATATGTATAAATTTGGTTAAATTGAGAGTTGCTAACTAATAAAGCTATAATTGCAGCAAATAAAAGGACAAGTCCTGAAGCTGCTTCTAATTTAAAAAACCACTTAAAGGGTTTTGAAATATATTGTATCATCAAGTTAAATAAATATTATGAATTTGAACGTCTCCCTATATATACCTGTATACAATGGAGAATCGACAATTGAAAGTGTTTTAAAAAGTGTTTTAAAATTAAATCCAGGACCAGATGAGATAATTGTGGTGAATGATGGGTCCTTAGATCAGACGAAAAATATACTAAATAATTATAAAAATCGTATTACAATTATAAATAATTCTGAGAATAAAGGTCTAGCTCACTCAAGAAATGTGGGTATATCAAAATCAAAAAATGAATATGTCGCAGCCTTAGATGCAGACGTTGAGGTTGACCAAAACTGGTTAAAAAATTTATTTGATACCAAGAAAAAATATGAAAGTTCAATTTGTGGTGCAACATTAATTGAAAAGTACAAAGACAAAAATATTTATAATCTTTGGAGACATATACATGGCACACAAAATAATTATGGAAAAAAAGATATTGAAAATCTTGGAAAACCTCTTGCTGGATCTAACACATTATTATCTAAGTCTGCCTGGGAAAAAGTTGGTGGATACGATATTCAATACAGAACCAATGGTGAAGATGCAACTTTTTGTCAAAAACTTTTAAAAAATAAATTTAAAATATCATACAGTTCTCAAGCTAAAGCCTATCATTTAAGGAATGATAATTTAAAATCACTAGTCAATTCTGTTAGAAGGGCATATATTTTTGGCGCGGGACTAAAAAAACCTACAATCATGAGATTTATACAAAGAACAATTAGACATTTTAAATATTTTATACTTAATTCAATTCAAGATATTAAAATTTTAAAGTTTTCTTTAGTGTATATAAATTTAATGATTTTCTTAAATTTGGCAATTAAAGAGTTAATTGGTTTAATAAAAAATAAACCTGATTATGTTTAAAAAAATATAAATTAATTTTTAAAAAAATTGTATATTGTTTATTTGATAATATCTAAAAAAAGAAACAGTATTAAATCTTACGTTGGTTATACTGTAAATTTAGAGAAAAGAATCAATAATCACAACAACAGTAAAGGAGCTAAAAGTACACGAGGTAGATTTTGGAAAATTGCATACAAAAAAAAATTCAAGAATAAATCATCAGCTCTAAAGTATGAATATTTTTTAAAAAAAAATACAAAGTTGAGAAAAAAAATCAAAGATAATTATGTCTGGTAAACATGTAATAATTTTAAAAAATGATGCAGTCGGTGACTTAGTTCATAGTTTGCGGGCAATATATAATATTATTAATGATACTGAGGTTGATAAAATTACTATTTATGTTTCAAAATTAAGTAAAAAATTTAACTTTTTATTCAAAAATCCCAAAATTAATTTAAAAGTTCTTAATTACAATTTGTCTTTAGTTGAAAAAATTCAGTTATTCTTTTTTATATTATTTAACAATATATTTAAGATTTATATACTTGCTCCAAAAAATTTTTATTACTATTTGCCAATATTTTTTTTTAAAACTAAGTTTTATGCCATATGTGTTGACAATATTGAGGGATACAAGAGACCGTCGACTTTCTTGAGAAAATTTTTACATCAATATGTAATAAATGATAGATCTGCCCAATTTAAAAGAAAATCAACTTCAAAAATACAAAATGAATTAACTATGAACAAAACCGTAAAACATGAGGAAATCAAAATAAGTGCTGATTTAAATGATAAATTAAAAAAACATTTGCCCAATAATTACATGTATTTTCACGCAAAAAGAAAAATACTTAAGGAGTTAGGGTGGGGGGTAGAAGAACTCAAGTTACTTTTTGCTGAACTTTTAAAATATTCAGACTACGTCGTTTTAACAAAAGATATTGAAATAGATGAAAACAGCAAAATTTTTAAAGAAAATTTTAATTCTTTTGATTTTAAAACTTTGAAATTTATTGATAAATCAAAAAAAATAATTTTTTTTGATAACATTGATGGAAAAGATCTTTACAATACTATATTGCACTCAAAAAAAATAATTGCCTTTCATGGAATGATGACAAATATAGGGTCTCTTAATAAACAAAAGGTTTTAGATTTATTTCACTGTAATATAAAAAATTGGAACGATTATAGAAATTACAGAAATTCTTTTTACGAATTTAAGCCAAAATATGACGGGTATGATTTTATAATTCCCAGTAAAGATATTAATAAAACCATTAAAAAGATGAATTACTCCTTAAAAAATGAAAAATAAATTAATAATTAGATTATCTAATAATTTAGGCAACCAAATGTTCATGTATGCATCTGCTTGTGCTTTTGCAAAAAAATTAGACAGAGAATTGTTAATTGATGATGAGACAGCTTACAGGGATAAAAAAAATATTTATAAATATAATTTAGATATATTTGATATTCAGTCAAAAAAAGCACCTGTAAATCTTAAATTCTTAGGAAACCTGGGGTATTTAAAAAGAAAAACTTTAAAATACTTAAACGAGTTTAATAAAAGCAAAAATTTCTACATTGAACCTAGAGATAAAAATAAAAATACCTTATTTGATGAAAATGCAATGAAAGGTAATTTTAAAGATACCTTGTATGTAGAAGGGCATTTTGAAACAGAAAAGTATTTCAAAAAATACATAAATGATATTAAAAAAGAATATGAATTTAGAAACGTCAACTCTTTTAAAAACAACCAAATTTATAAAGATATAAAAAATTCTAACTCTGTATGTATATGTGTAAGACAAAATCGTTTTTCTGAAAGAAAAAGAGCAGTAACCAGAAAAGACGATGAAGATTCTTTGGTTTTTACCAAAGATCAAATTGAATACATTAAAAAATCAATCAATATAATTAAGTCAAAAATCACAGATCCAAAATTTTTCTTGTGGTCTAACGACCATAAAAACTTAAATAACTACTTTCCCGTCAACGAATATATCCCTGTTTCGACAAATAAAATTGACTTAGACCTTTTTTTAATGTCTCAAGCAAAACATTTTGTTGTTATACCTTCTTCTTATAATTGGTGGGGTGCCTGGTTAAGTGATAATAAAAACGGAATAATTTTAAGACCTTCAAATAGTCATTTTACTAATTTTAGTTTAAATAACAAAGATTTTTGGCCCGATTCTTGGACTATAGTTTGATTTTGTTTAATGCAT
>MDTE01146376.1_pt1 | contig 10192 bp, 7 predicted proteins | sample 811231 | NCBI WGS metagenome assembly MDTE01 (sample SAMN05326651, study PRJNA326480) | marine metagenome | isolation source: seawater | place: Indian Ocean: Red Sea | collected 2010 | reverse complement strand
TAGTTTTAAGGTCTGATTTCAAAAGAGATGGTATAGAATTTTTTACACCAAATGATTTTTCTCAGCAATTGGGGTATATGAAAAGAGATGAGGGATATGAAATACCTCCTCATGTACACAATCCTGTAAAAAGAAGTGTAGAGTTTACGAAGGAAGTTTTGTTTATTAAGTCTGGGAAAGTACGCGTTGACTTTTATTCAGAGAATAAAAAATATTTAAGAAGTTTAATTCTTGAGAAAGGTGATATTATTTTATTAGCTTATGGAGGTCATGGTTTTAAGATGTTAAATCAAGCTGAGATCTTGGAAGTAAAGCAAGGACCATATGCTGGCGAATCAGATAAAACACGTTTCAAAGCTATTCCTGATAGTGAAGTTAGATACACGTGAAGAGTTTATTTGATTTAATCGGTAATTATTATGATCTAATATATTCAGAGAAAAATTATTCTGAAGAAGCCTCATTTGTTTTAGAGATACTTAAAAAATATAAAATAGAAGGAAAATCTTTATTAGAATTGGGCTCAGGGACAGGCATACACGCAACCGAATTAGCAAAGAAAGGATATTTTGTTCAAGGAATAGAGAGAAGTCAATCGATGTTGTTGAGAAGTAAGAAACACAATAGATATAAGGTTATTAATGGAGACATAAGAGATTTTTCTTTAGAAAGAAAATTTGATTCTGTAATTTCTTTATTTCATGTAATTAGTTATCAAATTAAAAATGAAGATTTAGATTCGGTTTTGAATAATGTTGGTAAACATCTTAATAAAGGTGGGTTATTCTTATTTGACTTTTGGTATTCTCCTGCAGTTTATAACCTTAAACCTAAGGTAAGATTAAAAAGGTTTCATAGTGAAAACTATATAATTACGAGAATTTCTGAACCTCAAATAATTTCAGAAGCAAATAGGGTAGATGTAGAATTTACCTTTTTTGTTGAAAATAAAAAAGATAATTCTATAGAAAAATTTGTTGAAATTCATCCTATGAGACACTTTTCATTGCCTGAAATAGAGTTATTTGCTTTAAAACATGACTTCAAACTTTTAAAATCAGGAGAATGGCTCACAAATAAATTACCTACAGATAAAACTTGGGGAGTATACGCTATTTTAGAAAAATTATGAATAATTTTATTCCAGTAAATAATCCTCTTATAAAAGCTAGGGAAAAAGAGCTTGTTATGCAATGCCTAGATTCGGGTTGGATTTCCTCCGAAGGGCCATTCGTCTCCGAATTTGAGGATAAATTTAGTAAGAAAGTAAATAGGAAATTTGGAATTGCATGCTCAAGTGGAACCGCAGCTTTAGATATCGCTATGGCAGCTTTAAATATAGGCCCAGGAGATGAAGTAATAGTCCCCACTTTTACGATAATTTCTTGTGCCTCTGCCGTATATAAAACAGGTGCAAAAATAGTTTTAGTAGATTGTGATCAATATAGCTGGAACGTTAGGCCTAAAGAAGTTTGTAATGCAATTACTGAAAATACAAAAGCAATATTGTTGGTTCATATTTATGGATTGCCAGTTGATATTGATCCTATTATCAAAGTCGCAAAATCTAAAGGGATTGTAATTATTGAAGATGCAGCGGAACAAATTGGAGGAGAATATAAAGGTAATCCATGTGGTTCTTTTGGAGATATCAGTACTTTTAGCTTTTATCCCAATAAACATATAACAACTGGCGAGGGTGGAATGATCGTTACAAATGAATTTAACTTATCTGAAAAATGTAAATCTTTAAGAAATCTTTGTTTTAAGGCTGAGGATAGATTTGTTCATGATGAGCTTGGCTGGAATTATAGGATGACTAATTTGCAAGCAGCTCTTGGCTTGGCTCAACTAGAAAGATTAGAAGAATCCATTGAGAAAAAGAGACAAATAGGAGATTATTATTATCGCAAATTAAAAGATATATCTCATATTCAGTTACCTCTAAAGAAATTAGATTATGCAAAAAATATTTTCTGGGTATTTGCAATTGTTCTTGATCCTAAATTAGGAAATGCCAAAAATTTTATGAAGAAAATGAAATTAAATAATATTGGGACTAGACCCTTTTTTTATCCAATACACAAACAGCCTGTATTTAGAAAATTGGGTTATTTTAAAGATGATATACATCCCAACTCAGAGTTTATATATAAGCAGGGACTTTATCTGCCTAGTGGAATTAACCTTGATTTTAAAGAAATTGATAGAGTAATAAAAGTAATCTCAGAATTATGCAATTAGAAAATTAATATTATGTTAAAAATCGCAGTAATCTTTGATCAAAAATTACATTCAGGAGGTGGATATAAGCAATCTATTAATATGTTAAATTTACTGAATAAATTTCCTGAAAAAAAATATTCATTTACTTTATATACAACTATTTTAAGAAATAAATTTAAATCAAAAGATAATTTTCTTAAATTTAAATATATAAAGTCCTCAATAATCGCTAGATTTATTTCTAAAATAAGAATTAATCCAAGATATGTTTTTATAAATAATATACTTGAACTTTTATTTCCTATAAATTTACTTGAAAAAGAATTAGAGTTTGATGGAATAGATTTGATTTTGTTTATTACTCCATCAAATCTTGCTTATGATTTATATAAATTAAATTATATTTATACAATTTGGGATTTATGTCATTTAGAAAATCCAGAGTTTCCCGAAATTAGATTAAATAATCAATTCGAAATAAGAGAAAAACTTTATAGTAAAGTTTTAAAAAAATCATCATTTATAATTACTGATTGCAAAGAAAATAAAAAAAAGATAGTTAAAAGTTATTTAATAAACCGAAAGAAAATAATTACAATACCCTTTGAGCCTAGCTCCAAATTAACTTTAGAAAAAAATCTTGAATTTGAAAGTAACTTACTCAAAGAAAAATTTAATAAGAAAACCAAATATTTATTTTATCCTGCACAATACTGGGCACATAAAAATCATATTTATATCTTAAAAGCATTAAAGATCTTAAAGTCAGAAGAGATAGCAGATGTTGGAGCAATCTTTACGGGTTCTGATAAAGGAAACTTAAGTTTTTTAAAAGAATATGCTTTCAAAAATGATTTAATTAATGATGTGATTTTTTTAGATTTTGTTTCAGATAATGATATCAGTAGAATCTATCAATATGCCTTTGCATTAGTTATGCCATCTTATTTTGGTCCTTCTAATTTGCCTCCTCTTGAAGCTTTTAATTTTTCTTTGCCAGTTATTTATCCAGATATAGATGAATTTGTTAATCAATTAAATAATACTGGAATATTTGTAAAACTAAATGACCCAAAAAGTTTAGCTTTAGCTGTTTCCTCATTATTAAAAGATGATCTTCTTAGAAAGAAAATAATATCTAAAGGCATAAAATATATATCCAGAGATTTCAAAAATAAAAATTTTAAAAAATTGGAAAATATTTTTGATTCATATTTTGCTAAGCGCAGTTGCTGGAATTAGTAATTAATTTAACGAATAAAAATTTTTTTATACTTAGAAAGTGTAAGTTTATTTATCAGACTAACTTCAAAATTAGTTTCAATTTTTTTTCTTATTTTTTTACTAAGAATTTCTGCATAGTCTAAATCTTTAACTAAATTCTCAATTGCATTTTCTAGTGCTTTTGGGTCCCTAGGTGGTACTAAAATTCCATTTACTCCATGATCTATGATCTCTTTGCAACCAGGAACATTTGTTGTAATTATAGTCTTGCTCATTGATCCTGCTTCAATTAGGCTCTTGGAAAGGCCCTCTCTCCAAGAAGGTAAAACTACAATATCAACCTTTTCATATAACTCTTTCATATCTTCGACATGACCAAGTAAGTAAATTTTTTTATTGTTGAGCAAGTAATCTTTAAGATTATTTTCTATATGACTTCTATTCCCGTAGTCTATTTTACCCGCAATAAGAAGTTCGATTAAAATTCCCTTTTTTATTAATTGCTTGTAGGCTGTAATTAATTCTGTAATACCTTTTTCTTTAATTATTCTTGATGGGAAAAGAATTCGAATTGGGAAATTAAATTTATGTATTTTTTTTGATTTAAAAAAACTCATATCAACTCCAGATCCTGGAATTATTTCTGAATTTTTGATGTACCTTATGCCTGATTTTTCGAAAAAAAGTTTATCATCTTTATTTTGAAATATTAAGTGAACTTTCTTAGTATTTAATAGGTTTATAATTATTGGTTTTAAAATAAAGCGTAATAATTTAGTTATTAATTTATTATCTAAAAAAAGATTACCTAATCCTGTTATTGAATTTATTATATGTTCGGTTTTATTTATTCTTGCAGCTAATGTCCCATAAATAATTGGTTTAATGTTGTAGTTATGAATAAGATCTGGTTTTAATTTTTTAATTATAGTGAAGAGAGATAATAATGATTTAAGTTCAGAAAAGATATTTATTGATTTTCTGTTAAGGTCCCATTGGTAGAAAATAAAACCGTGACTTTTAAGGATTTTTGTATATTTATCTTTTGGAGCAATTATGATTATTTCGTAAAGTTTATTTATTTCAAATAATAATGGAAGTCTAAAATTAAAAATATACCAGGAGGAATTTGCAATAAATATAATTTTCTTTTTTTTAGCGATTTCTTTCACTTTGTATTATTTTCGAAATTCATGTTTATAGGGAATTGACTTTCGAAAAAACTTAAAATCATTTCCGATATTTTTCTGGTGTCTATACATTTATTTTCATCTAAATTAAAAAAATCATTTAAATTTTTATTTGCAATAAATATGCCATCTCTAGAATGATAAGCAGAACCTTGGGTTCTACTTATTATTTCTAATCCAAATTCTTCAATATCATAAATTTTATTTTTGAAAATTATTTTTTTGTTCTTACTTAAAGAAATACTTGTAGATAATGAATAATTTATATAAAGAGAGTTTTGGTTATATCTCTCAATAAGGACTTTTTGTTTATTCAAATCAATAAAACTTTTTATTGTGCTTTTGATTAGATTGAGAGAACTACTATCTTTACATTTAATGCATATATCTGGCTGCATAGCAGGTAAAAGTTCATAATTTTCTAATGGGAGATTTAGAGATTGAATAAGATTTCCAAAGTTTGTTAATATCGTTTCAGGAATGTATTTACCTCTTTCAATAGCTTTTTGTCCCATACTAGAAATTATCCAAAGATCAGAATTGTTATTTTCACAATATTCTTTTAGTTTTTGTATTTGCGAATCTACTAGTTCCATAGATTTAAATATTAGTTCGGAATTAAATTTATTAGTAATTTTTGGTTTAGTGTAATCACTTGGATATGCATCTTTCCAATATCTATGCATGGTAGATGCTACATGATTAGTAAAAAAAGTTGTAAAGCTTGGTTTGTATTTGTTTATCAACTTAAAATAAAGTCCAAAAGCTAATACATTTTGTATAAATGATCTTCTTTTTTTATAATCCTTGTTGATTATCTCTCGTACCATATGAACAAGAATTTTGAGAACCGAAATTTTACTTATATTTCCACTTAAGATTAATTTGAAAAATAATAAAAATGACTTGAGACTTATATTATTACTTTGGGCCTTGTTTTCATTCGCCAATTGTAAATTAAATTCTTGAAAAGAATTTAGTGATTCTGGATATGTTTTTTTATTTGGGGCAAAAGTATCTGGAATATAAAAATGGTAATTCTTTGAAGATCTTGGTGGATATGATTGTAAAGTCCCAAAAATCCCAATATCGATATTATTTTTCTCTAATATTTGCCAAACTGGAGGATATTTTTTATCAGCGGAAGTTAGATCTTGATTTATATATCTTATATTATGTAATTTATTATTTACTCCTCTATAAACAGTTGGCCAAGTACTCCATGGATGTAATTCCTCTTGGTCGGAAGTATAAGTTTCTAAGAAACATCCTTCTTTTATTATTTTTGCCAAAGTTGATGAAGGTCTTTTTTTTATGAAGTCTAGAACTATTTTTCTTGGGACTTCATTCAATTCGTAAATTAATAATCTTTTATTTGCCATAATATGAAATACTTTTAAAAAATTAAGTCCACTCTAAAAGCCAAGCTTGCCACATTAATATTGTCCAAATTTTTGAGCTGTGATTAGTATTACCTTCCAGTAATTCTGCCCAATATTTTCTTACTACAGAATTATTTAAGTATCCTTGTGACTTTATTATATTTGGGTCAAGTAAATCTTCTGCCCAACTTCTAAGTGGTCCTTTAAGCCAAGTACCTAAAGGAATTGAAAATCCTTTTTTGGGTCTATCTACAAAATTTCTTGGAACATATTTATAAAGGATTTTTCTAAGAATCCATTTGTTTTGAGGATTATTGATTCCCTCTCTTAACTTATATTCCCAAGGTAAAGGGCAAACAAACTCAGCTATCCTATGATCTAGGAAAGGAGATCTCGCTTCTAAACTGGAATACATTGATGCTCTGTCTAGCTTTGTTAAAATATCATAAGGCAGATAGTTATATAAATCAGATAAAACTAAATTATTTCGCTTGGAAGAAAGTTTTGTGAAAAATGAATCTTTATTTATACTCGAGAATTCTTTATTAATTATTTCATTAGGATCAGGCCAAATAGAAACTAGATAATTATAAATTTTTGAAAGTTCATTTGCGTTTTTGATACTGTGAGACAGTTTAAAATATTTTTGTGAAGTATATTCATCTTTTATTAAATTAGAAGAATTGGATATAATTGAAAAAATTAAATCTAGTATAACTTTAGGGAATTTTCCAAATAAATTATTTATCTTAGGTATATAGTTATATCTGTTATATCCTCCAAATATTTCATCTCCACCATCTCCAGTAAGTACTACAGATAACCCAGATTTTCTAGCCATAGCAGAAACTATTGTTGTTGGGATTTGAGATGAATCAGCAAATGGCTCTGAATATACTTTGGGAATATCTTTTATAATATTAAATATATGATCTTCTGAAATACTTATTTCTGTATGGTTAGTTCCTAGGTGTTTAGCAATTTTTTTTGCAAAATGACCTTCATTAAAATTTTTTGAATTATCATCAGGTAAAGAAATTGTGAAACTATTTATACTTTGATTACTGTTTTTTTGAAGTAAAGCTGTTATTAAGGTTGAATCAATACCCCCAGATAAAAATGTTCCAATAGGTACTTTTGAAAGTGATTGATTATTTATGGAATTAATAATTAAATCTTCAGTCTTTTTTAATACCTCGCTTTCTTTATATTTATTTTTTTCATTAACTATAAAAAGATTTTTTGAATCAAACCACTTATATTTTTTAAGATCACTAAAATTCATATTTTTAGAATTGTATGAAAATTTAATTTCTAATAATTCTCCAGGCTGAATTTGATATATTCCTTCTCTAATTGAATTTGGCCCTTTAACATATCCAAAATTAAAAAAAGAATTAAGTGCTGTTATGTTTATGGAAGAAGTAAGATTTTTAAGCGATTTAAACGCACTAATTTCAGAAGCAAAAGTAAACAAATTATTGTATTCATAAGAATGATTTTTAAAAAACCCATAATAAATAGGTTTTTCCCCAAATCTATCCCTAACTAAAAAAAGTTTTTTATTATATTTATCCAACAATACAAAAGAAAACATTCCAACGAATTTTTTTAGAGATTTATTTAATCCCCAGGCTACTAAACAAGCAAGAATTGTTTCGGTATCACTAGTACCAATCCAATTGGAAGAGATAATTCCTGAATTTTGTAATTCTTTTCTTAATTCTAAGTGATTATATATTTCTCCATTAAAAGCAATAACAAATCTTCCATTTCTACTTTCCATTGGTTGATAACCGTTTTTACTTAGATCCTGTATTGCTAATCTTTTATGTCCTATACCCAGCCCAATGTTGGGATCAATCCATAATCCCTCATCATCAGGCCCTCTGTGATTAATTGACCCTATCATATTAGTAATTTCATATTTTATTTTTTCTAGTTGATATGGCCTTGAATATAGTAAGCCAGCAAATCCGCACATATAAATATCTTTTATGAAAGTAAAAAAAAATTAAGAATAAAATTTTTCTAAGCTAATCTTACCTTATATTTTATTTTAAAAAATCAATTAATTTAATAAAATCATTTTTTCCTAAACTTTTTTTTGAATTACAGGCGAAGTTTTTTGTTTTTAAATGCTGTTCATTTTTTACTCTTATAGCAGGTGAACCATCCCCAAATAGGTAGTTAAGGTGTAAAAGTTCCTTCTCTTGAAGTTTTAATAAATTGTAAAGAATTATTGAATTAAATCCATAGTATGCAGCAACTTTGGAAGCAGTTGATTTTACAGAAATAACTAGTGATGGTTTTAGTTGATTTAGTTGTTCATCAAATGATTGATGAGGATCTAAAATAATAGGATCTAATATTTTGTAAAAATTATTATTTGTGAGTTTTAATCTTGGTCTAAGGTAAAACTGGTATCCAGAATATTTCTTTAAAAATAATTTAAATATTCTCCTAAGAATTAAATCTTGAGTATTACCCCAATATGGAGTCATAGGTGTTCTTTCCCCAATAAAAAGTATAGATTTTGTGAATTCTTTTTTATTATTAAACAAACTTCTATAGTCAGGTAATATAAGTTTTCTGTTGTCTCTAAGATTATTAGTTTCTACTCCTATTGTATAAATATTTTCTTTTTTAAATGGATCATTAATCCATCTAATCATGCTGAAGAAATAGTCACTTTTATGAGAGTTTATATATATAGGTTTTAATCTTTCTCTATCAAAGGAAGAAAATCCAAATATTTTGAAGTAAATATAATCATGTAAAGTTCTTAAATTTCGAAATTCTTCATATTTATCTTGAGGGATATCTATACCTTGTTTTATAGCAATAAACTTTGAATTTTTAACAAAGAATTTTGCCAATATAGACGTCACCTCATTTCTATATGCTCCAACGCAAACTAGAGAAAATTTTTTTTTATTTTTTATGCACCATAATGAAAGCTTTATAGTTTCTACTAAAGAATGAATAGATAATAGATTTTTAAAATTCGGCTTATATTTGTATATATGATTAAATCTTCTCAAGAATTTCTTGGGAGAATTATTTATTATTTCTTTAGGTCCTAAAAGGTTTAAAACAAAATTTCCTTTACTTTCATTTATTATTGCTAAAAAAGTGTAGAAGTCATATGTGGAATTAACTTGAATTAAAACCTGTTTCTTTTTCATGAATCTTTTTCAGCTATGGATTTTACTAAATCCCACATGAAATTAGAGGAAATTCTCATTGATGACTTTTCATCTAAATTAACATGCCCTATCTTAAGAGATTTTGTGATTGGTATTTTTTTTAGTATTTTTCTTTTAATTAATCTCATTGAACCAACTTCTCTGAAAAGATCTTCTCTTTCTAATCTTAGTTCGGTAGATTCTTTAATAAGTTTAAGACCATGTCCACTATGCTGATAGAAATTATCATTTTCTTCTCTAACTCCAATTACCACATCAGTTTCAAAAACGTTCATAACGTTTATAGCACAATCTAAGTGTTCCTTATTTCTGAAAGGTGATTCTATAGTTAATTGGAAAACTGCATCATAAGTCTTTTTTTCTTTTTCCTCCGTTTGTTCAAGAGCATTTTTAATTGAATATAGAATTGATGTGTTTAAGTTTGCAAGAGATTCATCTCTCAAAATACAAGATAAATTTTTTTGTTTTTTACTTTCTATATATTTAAAAATTTTTTCATCTGGAGTATCTACAACAACTTTATCAATTTTATTAGTACCCAAAGCAGCTTCTATTGTCCAATCTATTAGATATTTATTCTTGAGACGTTTTAATGACAAGCATGAATTGTCAAATGTTTCTCCTCTCACACTAATTATAGCAATTACAGTAATTTTCCTATTTTTATTTTTTGCGGCCTTATTTAAAATTTTAGCTCTAGTAGATAGTATTCTCTCCTCCTGCTTGGTTAAATTATTTTGATGTTGCCTGTAAAAGAATAATGTTTTATTTATGTTACTAACCTTGAAACTTTTGATAAATCTAATCCATAAATCAAATCCATCTTGACATTTAAATGATTCATCATATCCTCCTATATTTTTCAGGCATGAAGTTCTAATCATAGTACATGCTCCATGGGCAGGTTTATCTAATAAAGTTACGTCATCAAAATTATGTCTCCTTACTTCCTCAATTATTT
>MDTE01031889.1_pt1 | contig 10192 bp, 7 predicted proteins | sample 811231 | NCBI WGS metagenome assembly MDTE01 (sample SAMN05326651, study PRJNA326480) | marine metagenome | isolation source: seawater | place: Indian Ocean: Red Sea | collected 2010 | reverse complement strand
TGCTGATGAGCGATGGACTGCCGGAGCGCATTAATGCGGCACAGGAAGAATTCGGCTATGAACGCGTGCAGGATCTGTTCCTGCAGGTAGTTGAAGAAGCGCCCGCCAATATCTGCAAGCTGATGGCCGCAGGCGGCGATGAGTGGGCGGGGAACGCGGAGCAAGAAGACGATGTGAGCTTTGTCGTTCTTCGAGCCCTTTAGCTGCAGAGTTGCCGGTGAGTTCGAAAATGCGGCAAATAACAATGAAAGAGCGAAGCAGTGCTCAAAGCAGGTGATAAAGCCCCAGAATTCAATTTGCCCAATCAAGATGGCGACGACGTCTCCCTGGCGAGTCTGAGGGGAAAGAAAGTCCTGATCTGGTTCTTTCCCAGGGCCAATACCCCTGGATGCACCGCGCAAGGGTGTAGCTTGAGAAATCATTATGCGGACTTGCAAAGTCAGGGCGTCGAGATCCTGGGCATCAGCAAAGATTCGGTTGAGCGGCAGCAGAAATTTGTCAAAAGATGGTCTTTCCCCTACGCCCTTCTGGCGGACGAATCAGGTGAAGTGATCGAGACTTTTGGCGCCTGGGGGCGCAGAAAATTCATGGGCTTCGCATATGAGCGCACCCTGCGAGTCTCCTTTTTGCTCGATGAAGAGGGGACGATCACCGAGGTCTTCTCCAAGGTAAAAGTCAGGACGCATGGACCGGATGTACTTGCCGCCCTGTGAAATGAAAGGCTTTCGGATCAGCTACTTTCCCCTTTTTCCCGGCGCCAACCACGGTCTAAACTTCAACGCCCAGCGACTCGGCTTCCGATGGATTTAACCACGCTATTGGCACTCAATGCCGTCTTGGCTTTGGCCGCATTTTTTTCGGCCCTGGCCGGTTTTGGTTTTGCGCTTATTGCCACCCCCTTTCTCGTCCTCTTTTTGCCCCCTCAACAAGTAGTTCCCGCCGTTATTTTATGCTGGCTGCCTTTGGCGGTCGCACTGGTTTGGTCCTGCCGCAAAGAAGCCAGTATCCGACGTTATGGCCGCTTGTTGATCGGCGGTGTCCTGGGCCTGCCAATCGGGGTATATATTCTGGCCCATGCCGACGCGGCAATATTGCGAACTGGAATTGGCGCGCTTACCTTACTGGCTACTTTGTCGATCTTTCTCAAGCCCGCTCGTCCCCTGCCTCGGGAACAGTGGCTCACCGGCGGGGTGGGTTTTATCAGCGGCATTCTGGGCGGAGCCTCGTCAATTTCGGGCCCCGTAGTGGTGCTCTTCGGCTTAAATCAGGGCTGGCATCCACGGGGCATGCGCGCCGATCTTCTGCATTACTTTTTAGGTTCATATCTGGTGGCCTTGCTGATGTTTCGCAAGGTCGGCGTACTGGATGTACAGGCCGTGCAGTTGGGCAGTGTAGCAATACCTGGAATTGTCGCCGGCTATTTCGCCGGGATGCGTTTAAAAGGCTATTTATCTCCCCTCTTTTTTCGCCGGCTGGCATTGAGCGCTATAACAATTAGTGGCCTGGCGGCGCTACTGGCCGATTGGTGCTAAGAAGCCGTCTTAAAATTCGCTCTGCCGCCGCGCGCAGCCCAGATTGGAGTTTTGCGACCGCTGCCAAGCCAAATCACTGTAAAACTATGGGAACTTATGATGAGTGCACAACAAACCAACGTCCTGTTGATTACCAGCGATCAGCAACACTGGCAGACCCTGGGATGTCTGAATGCGGAGCTAGAAACGCCCAACCTGGATCGTCTCGCCGCCCAGGGGATGCTTTTTAACAGGGCCTATTGTCCCAATCCGACCTGTACGCCCACGAGAGCCTCGATCATTACGGGGAAATATCCCAGTCAACACGGGGCCTGGTCATTGGGCACCAAGTTGTGCGAAAGCGAACACACGGTGGGAGAGGATTTCAGCGCCGCCGGATACAGGACGGCGCTGGTCGGCAAGGCCCATTTCCAGCCGCTGGCGGGGACGGAGGAATTTCCCTCGCTGGAGTCTTATCCTATTTTGCAAGAGCTGGATTTTTGGCGCCGCTTCGAGCGTCCCTTTTATGGTTTTGAAACCGTACAGCTGGCCAGAAATCATGCCGATGAAGCGCATGTGGGACAACACTACGCCATCTGGCTAGAGGAACAGGGCTGCAGTGACTGGCGCAACTATTTCAAGCCGCCGACCGGCAATAACAAAAACCAGAAACACAAATGGCTAATTCCGGAACGCTATCACTACAATGCCTGGATTGCAGCAGAGACGAATAAGCTATTGGAAAACTATAAGCAGGACGAGGAGCCCTTTTTCCTATGGTCCAGTTTCTTCGATCCGCATCCGCCCTATCTGGTCCCCGAACCATGGGATACCAAGTACGATCCGGCGTCTCTGACCGTGCCCGAGCTGGTCCCCGGCGAACACGAAGCCAATCCACCGCACTTTGCCATGACCCAACAAACTGAGCCCGATTTTTCGGCCTGGCGCGAAAGTGGTTTCGGCATTCACGGCTGTTCCTCACATCTGCATGAGCGGGAAGAGATGGCCAAGAATATTGCCGTCTACTATGGCATGGTCAGCCTGATGGACAAGTATATAGGGCAGATACTGGATCGTTTAGATGCGCTGGGATTGAGCGATAACACCCTGGTTGTCTTTACTTCGGATCACGGCCATTTCTATGGCCAGCACGGCCTCAATGCCAAGGGTCCATTTCACTATGAAGATCTGCTGCGCGTCCCTTTTATTGCGCGCCATCCGGGGAAAATACCGGCCGGAAGCCAATCGGAGGCACTGCAGTCACTGGTAGATTTAGCCCCTACCTTTTTGTCCTGGACCGGGATAGATCGACCGCACGGAATGGCCGGATTGGATCAAAGCGCGGTGTGGAGCGGTGCAGCGGCGCAGCAACGCACTCATGCAATAGTGGAAAACCGGCACGAACCAACCACCATTCATCTAAAGACCTATGTCGATCAACGCTATAAACTGACGCTATATGCCAATCGAGAATACGGCGAACTATTCGATTTGCAGGAGGATCCCAAAGAGCTGAGCAACTTGTGGAATGTTCCCGCTCAGGCGGCCTTAAAGAGCCAGCTAATGCAAAAGTTCCTCTTTGCCGAAATGACCAAAGAGCCGCTCTCTATGCCGCGTATTGCAGGTGCTTGAAGCCGCCCTGTTCAAAAGCACGGAGGAAAGTAAATATGGATGCCGCACGACCTAATATAATTGTCATTTATACGGATGATTTGGGCTACGGCGATTTGAGCTGTTACGGCTCGGATGCCATCCGCACACCCCATCTGGATGGTCTGGCCCAAGCTGGAATACGCTTTACCAATTGGTACTCCAACTCTCCCGCCTGTTCGCCCTCCCGGGCCTCGTTGTTAACCGGACGTTATCCCCAGCGGGCAGGGGTGCCCAATATTCTGGGGGGCAAACGCGGAACACCGGGCTTACCGGCCTCCGAACAGACACTTGCGACCCTGCTCAAACAGCAAGGCTATGCGACCGCCCTGTCGGGCAAATGGCATCTGGGCGTGTCGCCCGAGTGCCATCCTCTGAGCCATGGCTTCGAGCATTTTTACGGATTTATGGCCGGCTGCGTCGATTACTTTTCGCACATTTTTTACTGGGGCCAGGCCGGCGGAGTCAACCCCGTACACGATTTGTGGCGCAACGAAGAAGAAGTATGGGAAAACGGCCGCTATATGACCGAGCTGATCACGAGCGATGCCGTCGATTTTATCCGCCGCTCAAAAGCGCGGCCCTTTTTCAGTTTTGTTTCCTACAACGCCCCCCACTATCCCATGCACGCGCCACGAGAATACATGGATCGCTTTGCGGACCTGCCCTGGGATCGCCAGGTTATGGCGGCAATGATTTCAGCTGTCGATGACGGCGTCGGCCAGATTATCCGGGAACTCAAGCACCAGGGGATTTATGACAATACCTTGATTTTCTTTTCCAGCGATAATGGACCGTCCACGGAAGCGCGCAATTGGCTGGATGGCAACGAGGATCTGTACTACGGTGGCAGTGCTGGAATATTTCGCGGTCACAAAGGCAGCTTATTCGAGGGCGGTATCCGCGAACCGGCGATCTTGTCCTGGCCGGCCGGCATTCGCGGCGGACAAGTCAACGACGAGATTTGCGCCATGATGGATATCGTGCCCACCGCGATGGAGGTCGTCGGCGCGGCAATGCCCGAGACGGGTAAAATCGATGGTATGAGTCTGCTCTCTATGATGCGGCAAGGAGGCCCCGGCCCCCGCGATAGAGTCTATTGGAGTTATGGCGACCAGCTGGCCGTACGGCAGGGGGAGTGGAAGCTGGTGCTGAATGGAAAACTAGATTTCAGCCGCAAACAGGCGGATCCCATTCATCTGGCCCAGCTCGGTGAAGACCCCGGCGAGCGGGTAAATCTATGCACCCGGGAAGCGGCTCTAACGGCGCAGTTAAAGGCGGATGTCGAACAGTGGTATGGCGACATTGAGCGGGAATTATCCAGCCCTTAATCCGCTAGCAGCCCCTGGTATATCAGCCGACCTGCCCGCCAGTTGCAAATTTCTTTTGCGCCGCCAGTTCGGCTCTGGGCGGTCGATTATTTTTGCGCCATAAAAAATTCGAAAATATCGTCATTTTGCAGTTTCCAGCTCGACCAGCCGTGACCTGCATTCAACTCGCCACCCGAAATCTTATAGCCTAGTTTTGCCAGTTTAGCGAAAAGCCTGCCATTCCTTTCGCGCAGGCCCTCTACGTCCATATTTCTTCGCCTTATATCGTATTTACCCCAATTGAGGTAAATATTGACGGGCTGGTATCCGACGTCATCTATCAGCTGGTTGATCATCTTTTGCCCATCCAGAGCCCAGTAGAAACTGGACTGACACGCGACATTGCCAATCGCGTCCGGATGGCTCAAAGCGGTGTATAAACTGATAAAACCAGCGCCTCCATTGCCCATTTTAATTCTGCCCTCCGGGCCTTTTATGGTCTGGTAATTCTCGTCGATGAATGGGATTAGTTCGTCGACAAAATACTTCGGATATTTTTCGGCATCGCCATCGGATTCCAGTTCCAGAACTAGTATGATCGGACGCACCCGATTCTGCTCGATTAAAGCATCGACGACAAAGTGAATGTGGCCGAATTCCAGCGCCTCTTTACCAGAGTGCACATAGGCCACGGGGTAGACGTCCGAATTTTTTCCGTAGCCGGGCGGAAGGTAAATTTTAAAACTGCGCGCGCCCTCGTATGTATTGCTGAAAAATTCGCGCGATTTTATTGTGCCGCGAATGCTTCCCCCGGCATCACTATAGGTTTCTCTCTTGTGGTCCGGCATGCGCAACCACGAATAGTCATTCTTCGGTTCCCTCGCGGTCTCGCCGTTCCCGGGGTCCAGTTCACTTATATCGAAATTTTTTATGTACCTGTACTTTATGCGCGCATCCCCTTCGAGCCAGCTGGACAGATAGAAGAAGTTGGTCCCTGCAATGCGATTCATTTGCGTCTCATCCCATAGACCCAGATGATCGCTGGTGAGCGCCACGTCATCGGCTGCGCCCCGATAGATGAAGTGCACATAGTTTCCATTTTCAATTATGGGAAAAGATTTTTGCCGCAGCAGAAAATCTTCCACCAATCCCGGCCTCATTTCCTCGGGGGCCGCATTGACCCGATTGACCCAATGGCCAAATTCCGAATCGGGCGGGGTCGGCGCCCGTTCTTTATGCGCTTCTCTTTCGCCCCCCCCGCTCAACGAAACGCGGACCACTTCCCCGTAATTTCTCGCGTATATGGAGCCTTTGTAAAAACTGGGGGAAGACCACGCCAATTCGCTGAATAAGTCTAAAGAGGCTTTTTCCCGATACCGCTCTGGATTGGTTTCGGCAATGGATAAAGTACCTCTCTTGGTCAAAGCCAGGAGGTGGTCATCCACAATGATTATGAAACCTTCTCCTGGATTTCTGGACTTCCAGCTAATCTCCCCGGTTTGCAGCGCAGAACAAGTCAAAAATCTGCCGCTGTAACTGTATATATAATCTCCATGTACCATGGGCGAGCAATAAGACCCCTTCAGTCTGTGATTTTTCCACAACACCTGAACGCTCGGCTCTCCTTCCCGGCGGCTCACTTCGAGAAGTTGCAGACCGTGTGCCGCGGTCTGGACCAGCAGGCGATTGGGAGCGACAACTATGGGCGTCGCACCGTCTGTAAAACCGCCATCGACCGCATAAGTCCACCGCAACTCGCCGCTGTCGGGATCCACACAATACAGGTTTTCATCTCCCGCAGCCAGCAATACATCGGCGCCATTTATTTTGCCGACGACCGGTGATCTATAATGGGCAAAGTCCTCGCCAAATTGCCACAGCAAGTCCCCCTTTTTCGCGTCGAATGCAAGGATGAAACTTGCTCCATCCGTCCCGCCGGCCAAAACGAAAACTCTGTCTTTGTAGGCCAATGGAGAACTGGTAAAACCCCATCTAGGTGCCCTGGCCTTAAATTCTCGCTCGAGATCGAACTGCCACTTCAGCTCTCCAGAGTCCAATGACAGGGCAAAGAACAGTCCAAAGGGCGACAAACAAAATACATGGCCCGCACTTATAAGGGGCGTCGAGAGCGGGCCATCTTGAGAATTGCCATGCCCTTTGTAGGTGGGGCCAATTCTATATTGCCAGCGCTTTTCGCCGTCGTTCGCATCCAATGCAATGACATAGTCAAACTCGTGATCTGAGTACATAGTAATTGCCGTGTTGTCAATTAGCGAGACGCCCGAGTATCCGGTACCGATTTTCTGGCTCCACTCTTTGTGCATCACGGGATTTTGGCGGGGAATCACCTGGCGCTCGGCCGCATGGCCAGTTCGCGCCCCGCCCATGAAACCGTTCCAGAGCGCCGCCGTGCCGGGCTCAAAGTTCACAACTCGGTCATCGCCATGCAGACCATTGCCCGCGAGCAAAATGCCGAGTGGGATAAAGCTGCAAATGAAGTTGAATTTTTTCATGTGTTGAATCCCCTTTGCCCAATAGACCTGAAAATATTTTTTACCTGCTCCCGCACCGGGCAAAATACCGCTGAGACCGGGTATTTTGCCTGCGCCATCATGCGACATGCCCGCTTCTCCATTGCTCAATTTGCTCGATATTTCCAAATGTATTTACTTGATATTTTCAATATACAGGTATTACATAAGCTTTTTAACAAAACGCAGTCAAGCCGCGGGGACTCGTCTCGCCTCCGCGCCCCATTCGGCATTCGGGGCGGATCCAGTGGCGGCGGAAACGATTCTTTGCACTCGACCCCCGAGACGACGCGCTTGCGCGCCCCAAAATGCCTACGATAACGCTCGCCAATGCGCAGCTCGCCGCTGCCAGCGACTTCCAGCTTTCCCTCGACCTGGTCGACCAGCTCACCGTCACGGCGTGGATCCGCGCCGAGGACTACCGCCCCGAAACCGTTCAGGTCCTGGCCGCCCAGTGGCAGCTCGCCACGACCTTCGACGCCTTTTCAGGATTCGATGCCAGCCGCACCGATGGCCTGGCCTGCAAAGGCTATATGGGGGGGATCTGCGACGGCCGCTACATCTACTTCTCGCCCAATCGCGACGGCAAAGATCGCGCATCCGTCCACGCTCGCGTCCTGCGCTACGACACCCACGGCGACTTCCACGACCCAACCAGCTATACCGCCTACGATGTCGAACAGGTCACCGGACTCCGCACCGTCAACTACTACGGCACCGCCTTCGACGGGCGCCACCTCTTCTTTTCGCCCCAGGACGAGGGCCACCAGTACCACAGCCGGATGCTGCGCTACGATACCTGCAAGCCCTTTAAGGATGCCGCCAGCTGGGAGGCCTTCGACCTGGGCATGATCCATTCGCATCAGGGCATCGCCTTCGACGGACGCTACATCTACTTTCCCCCGGGCTATGAAGGCAGCGCCGACTACGCCGCGATCAAGGAAGACAAACACAGCGGCCAGGTCGTCCGCTACGACACCCATAGCGACTTCAAAGAGCGCCAGAGCTGGCAGACTTTCGATAGCAAGACCCTCGCGCCGCGAGTCGCCAACTTCGACGGCGGCGCCTTCGATGGGCGCCATATCTATTTCGTGCCCTTGAGCAACGGCTGCGTCCTGCGCTACGATACCCGCGCCGACTTCGCTGAGCCGCGGAGTTGGCAATATTTCGATATCGATCATTTCAAAAAGGGCGGCTGGTATGTCGGAGCCGTCTTCGACGGACGCTTCCTCTACTTCATCGCCTATGCCCACGGCACTATCGTGCGCTACGATACCCTGGGCGACTTTCAAGACCCCCGCAACTGGCGCTCCCGCGTAGTCGAGGGCACCGCAGGCCTCGATACGAGCGGTTTTGACGGCGGCGTCTTCGACGGGCGCTTCCTCTACTTCATTCCCTGGACCAATGCGGCGGGCCGCCACCACTGCAATTTTCTCCGCTACGATACCCTGGGCGACTTCGACGACCCGGCGGCATGGAGCGCCTGCGACGCCGGCCATGCCGCCGGCATCGACACCGTCGGCTACAATGGCGGCGCCTTCGACGGACGCTTCCTCTATGGAGCCCCGGTCTGCGACGACAACGCCTTCCACGGGCGCATCCTGCGCTACGACACCCTGGCCGCAGGTACATTCGCCCTCAAGTGCAGCGACTATGGCCACAACGGCGGCTTGAGCGCCGCCCTTCCCGGACCGAGCTTTACCCTCAACTGCGAACAGGGTTCGCTCAGCGTCGCGGCGCACCAGCGCCTGGCGCCCGGGCGGCACCATATCGCCGGCGTCTACAACGGACGCTGCATCAAGCTCTTTATCGATGGAAAAGTGGTATCCCAAAGGACCGGCGCGGGCAAGCTAAGGCGCACCGGGACACCCCTCAGCATCGGTCAACTCGCCGGCGGGGCGGCGCAATTTTGCGGCACCATTGACGAGATCGCCATCAGCGACACCGCCCGGACCGACGATTGGCTCCGCCAGGCCTACGGGGAGCGCAGCGCGACTTGAGGGAGAGGGGATTGCCGTCGAGGCCTGTTTGGACAGATCGCGACCTGGATACTTGCGTTTTTGCCGGCAGACAGCGCAGCCAACAGATTCGTCGCCGGCTGGCTGATGCAGCTAATATATAAAGGAGCGCGGACGTGAAAACTACCCTTTTTGTGGCGGCCCTATTCCTGCTCGCTCTGAGCGCATGTGGCCAACGACACGAAGCAACATACCGGGTTGCGCAATTCCCCGCCAGTGACGAGCCTCTGAAAAAATGGTTCGAGGCGCAAGCGGGGAATCGCGGTGTGGAGATAAGCCGGGAGGGGAACGCGCTCCAGGTGCGCTACTACAGTGACAAGCTGATCTACCACACTCCGCCCTTTGGGGAGCTGGGCTACGGAGCGCCCGAGGGGGCTACAATTACTTCACAAAAATTTCAAAAATTTCCCTTGCTTCCCACTTTGCTCATTGCAGCGGCAGCGACCACGGCCGCGATTGCAGCCCTGATTCTAGGCCTCTGGTGGTCGCGGCGCCGCTCGGGGGCAGCGGCGGAAAATAAAGATGGGGACGGTGCATTTAAACGCTCTGTATGGTGGAAGATCTATTTCTTTCTTACTGCCCTCGCCCATTTGCTCTATCCGTATTTACTGGCCGATCCTGCAGCTGGTTTAACAGACTATATCGACGCAGCACTTTCGTTAATAGCTCTGGTCGGCCTTTTTGGCTTTGTTTTTGTCAGGCCCATATACGAGCCCCGGTTCTGGCTGTCCGTCCTGGTCGTATGGGTGGTTTGGACATTATTTCTATATCCTGCCCTGTCTGATTACAAGACTGATCTTATGAAAGATTACTCAGGCATAGAGAGTATTTTCTTCAGTGCCACTGAATGGCTTATTATGCTCCCATGGCTTTATGCCCTTTATCTTTATGGCAAGCCGTGCAACCCCGCCTGGCAAAAAAATCTCAAGACGCTGCAATGAGGGGCTGAAAAACCGCAACCACCGCCCGGGGCGGCGGGCGCTCCGGGGACCAGCGGCCATCTTGCCGTTCTGAGCTGGCCGCCCGCCTGGCGATCTGCTTCCTCAGGAGACGAGGTGGAGGCGCTCCGGTCTCAAGTAATCGCGCAAAGCGCGATAGTAATCGAGCCTCACCTGGTGCTTCGACGCGGGCAGGGGGATCTCCAGATCGGCCGAGTTGTAGGAGAGGTGGCA
>MDTE01028700.1_pt1 | contig 10192 bp, 7 predicted proteins | sample 811231 | NCBI WGS metagenome assembly MDTE01 (sample SAMN05326651, study PRJNA326480) | marine metagenome | isolation source: seawater | place: Indian Ocean: Red Sea | collected 2010 | reverse complement strand
TGCTTTTAGATCTTCGATTAAACATAATGGACAAATACGTTGATAAATTTGTTATTACCGAGGCAAGCTATATGCATAGCGGAAAGCCTAAAAAATTGCTTTTTGATATTAATAAATTTTCTAAATTTAAAGACAAAATTATTTACATAGTAGTTGATAAAGAGCCTTTAGATATAGAAAAAATAAATAAAAATGAAAATAAAATTAGCATAGAACATAAATTAATACATAACAGTATTAGAAGAGAAAATTATCAAAGAGAAATGGCAAAAGAATCTTTAAAAAATATTGATCCGGAAGATTTAATAATTATTGGTGACATTGATGAAATTCCTAACTTAAATCAAATTAACTTTAATGAAATTAAAAATAAATTAATTATTTTTAAGCAAAAAATTTTTTATTATAAATTTAATTTAATATACAAAGATTTAACTTGGTACGGGTCAAAAGCTTGTAAAAAGAAATTTTTTATATCACCTCAATGGTTAAGGAACGTTAAACACAAAAAATACCCATTTTGGAGATTGGACATATTATTTTCAAAAAAACGATATAGCAACTTACTATATGTTGAAAATGGAGGTTGGCATTTTACAAACATGAAATCTCCTGAAAATTTAGAAAAAAAATTCCTTAACTTTCTCCATCATCAGGATTTTCAATCAAGTGGTCTTAAATTAAAAGATATAAAGGAAATGGTTAATAATAAAAAAATTCTCTATGACCTTAATGTTGATCAAACTGAATATAAGTGGAAAGGTGTAAAGACTCTTGAAAAAGTTGATTTGTCTGACATGCCTGAATATATATCTTTAAATTATGAAAAATATTCTAAATGGCTGGAAAATTAATATTAGTGAGCTATTTCTGTTGAAGGTTTGTCGCCACTTTTTGTTTTAGGTAAATTTTCAACCTCTATCCATTCTACTGGTTTTAATTCTTTTGTAAGCGCTATTTTTAATACCTCGTCTACAGATTTTACAGTATCTATCTTGATGTGATCCAATATATTTTTTGGTATTTCTGCTAAATCTTTCTTATTTTCTTCAGGTATTATAACTCTTGGAATCCCGGCTCTATGTGCTGCCAAAAGTTTTTCTTTTAATCCGCCAATTGGTAAAACATGCCCTCTTAATGTAACTTCGCCAGTCATAGCTATATTCTTGTCTACTGCTATTCCTGTTATAGATGATATTATCGAAGTAACCATAGCTATTCCAGCAGAAGGCCCATCTTTTGGCGTAGCTCCTTCAGGAACATGTATATGAAAGTCTTTTTTTTCAAAAATTGGTGGAATGATGCCGAATTCTAAAGACTTAGATCTAACATATGATTTAGCAGCTTTAACTGACTCTTGCATAACATCCCCTAACTTACCTGTGATCTGCATTTTTCCTTTTCCTGGCATTACAGCTGATTCAATCTTTAAAATTTCACCGCCAAATTCAGTCCATGCTAAACCCGTAACAATGCCTACTTTATTTTCCGATTCAATTTCTCCATATTTAAATTTCTTAACTCCTAAATAATCAGATAAATTTTCCTTATTAATTTTATTTTCACTTCCTTCATTAGTTAAAATTCTTTTTACAGTTTTTCTTGCTAATTTAGAGATTTCTCTCTCTAGATTACGTACTCCGGCCTCTTTTGTATAACTTCTAATTATATCTTTAAGTGTTTCATTATCTAATTTTAGTTCGTCTTCTTTTAATCCATTATCTTTTATTTGTTTTGGCGTTAGATAATTATTTGCAATATTAATTTTTTCATCTTCTGTGTAACCGGGAATTCTAATTACTTCAAGTCTATCAAGTAATGGAGGTAAAATGTTCAGAGTATTAGCCGTAGTTACAAACATTACATCGGAAAGATCGTAATCTACTTCCAAGTAATGATCATTAAAAGCTGAATTTTGTTCAGGATCCAACGCCTCAAGTAATGCGGAAGATGGATCTCCTCTGTAATCATTTCCAACTTTATCAATCTCATCTAATAAAAAAAGCGGATTTTTTGTACCAGCCTTTTTCATTTGTTGTATAATTTTTCCTGGAAGAGATCCTATATAAGTTCTTCTGTGTCCTCTGATTTCTGCTTCATCTCTTATTCCTCCCAAAGACATACGTACAAATTTTCTTCCTGTTGCCCTTGCTATAGATTTCCCTAAAGATGTTTTGCCAACACCAGGAGGGCCGACAAGACATAAAATAGCTCCTTTTATTTTACCAACTCTTTTTTGAACAGCTAAATATTCAAGAATTCTTTCTTTAACTTTCTCTAATCCATAATGATCTTCATCTAAAATTTTTTTAGCTTCAGGAATCTTAATATTCTCAATTTTTTTATCTTTTATAGCCCAAGGTAGTTCAACCATCCAATCAAGATAGTTTCTAACAACTGTGGCTTCGGCTGACATAGAACTCATTGATTTTAGTTTTTTTAATTCTGCTAAACATTTTTTTGAAGCCTCTTTGCTCATTTTTGCTTTGATTATTAATTTTTGTAATTGTGCTATTTCGTCTTTACCATCATCAATTTCACCAAGTTCTTTTTGTATAGCCTTAATTTGTTCATTTAGATAATATTCTCTTTGAGTTTTCTCCATTTGATTCTTAACTCTTCCTCTTATTCTTTTTTCCACACTGATAACATTAATTTCATTATTTATATGTTCCATTATTTTTTCTAGTCTGTTTTTTAGATCAGTCGTCTCTAATAATTTTTGTTTTTCGGAAATAGATATATTTAATTGACTAGCTATATGATCAGCTGTTTTTGTCGTATTTTTTTGTTGTTTAAGAGTCGTTATTAATTCTGACGATATTTTTCGGTTTAAGCTGGTTAGTTTTTCTAATTTTCTAATAATTACAATCGATAAAGGCAACAAATCTTCTTTAGGATCAATTTTATCTTTCACTATTTCTGATGAGCTGTTTAAGTATTCCCCTCCCATTTTGCATTCTACAATTTTAACCCTATCTATTCCTTCCACTAAGGCCTTGACTGTACCATCTGGTAATTTTAATAACTGTAATATTTTACTCTCACAACCGTAAGAATATAAATCCTCTTCTTGAGGGTCATCTATTTCTGCATTTTTTTGAGTTATCAAAATTATTTTTTTGTTTGATTTCATTACCTCATTTAATGCTTTGATTGATTTGTCTCTCCCGACAAATAAGGGAACGATCATGCCTGGAAAAACAACTATATCTCTTAACGGTAATGTTGGAGAAAAGACAGTTTTATTCATGCTAGTAGTATATGGTTATATTTACAAAAATTTCAACTAGATTATTAAGCAGCTGAAGTTTTTTTGTTTTTAGAGTGAATAATTAGTGGTTCGCTTCCAGCTTTAACAACAGACTGGTTTATTATAACTTCTTCCACACCTTCCATTGTTGGAAGTTTAAACATAGTTTTTAATAGTAAAGATTCGATAATTGACCTAAGTCCTCTAGCGCCTGTTTTTTTGTTTATTGCTTTTCTTGCTATTTCAACAACAGCTTCATCTTTAAATATCAATTTAACATTTTCAAATTCAAAAAGTCTTTTATATTGCTTTATTAAAGAATTTTTTGGTTCACGTAAAATTTTTACTAGTGAATTTTCATCCAATTCATTAAGTGTAGCTAATATTGGCATTCTTCCAACAAATTCTGGGATAAGACCATATTTAATCAAATCTTCTGGTTCTAAATTTTTGATTAACTCATTAGCAGACTGATCTTGAAAATGTTTTACTTTAGCTCCAAAGCCAATTGAAGTGTCATAACCTCTTTTTGCAATAATTTTGTCTAGTCCATCAAAGGCTCCTCCACAAATAAATAAAATATTAGTAGTATCTACCTGTAAAAATTCTTGCTGCGGATGTTTTCTTCCTCCTTGTGGAGGGACACTCGCAATTGTGCCTTCCATTATTTTAAGTAAAGCTTGTTGAACTCCTTCTCCTGACACGTCTCTAGTAATTGAAGGATTTTCGGATTTTCTACTTATCTTATCAACTTCATCTATATAAACAATTCCACGTTGAGCCTTCTCTACATTGTAATCTGCTGCCTGTAATAATTTTAAAATTATATTTTCAACATCTTCACCAACATAACCAGCTTCGGTCAAAGTTGTTGCGTCTGCCATAGTAAAAGGTACATCTAAAATTCTAGCCAAAGTTTGTGCGAGTAACGTTTTTCCACAACCAGTCGGTCCGACTAATAGAATATTAGATTTTGATAATTCAATATCTTTGCTGTTTTTTGTTTCATGATTTAATCTCTTATAGTGATTATGTACAGCTACCGACAAAACCTCCTTGGCGTAAGTTTGACCAATAACATAATCATCCAAAACTTTGCATATTTCTTGAGGTGTGGGAACACCCTCCTGTCCTTTTACAAAAGATTCTTTACTTTCTTCTTTTATTATATCCATACAGAGTTCTACACACTCATCGCATATAAAAACTGTAGGTCCCGCAATTAATTTTCTTACTTCATGCTGACTCTTTCCACAAAAAGAACAATACAAAATATTTTTATTATTTTTTTCACTCATAAATTTTTAACGAATCACTTATGTTCAAAATAAACTAATGATTGGGGTTATCAAGCCTAAGTTGTGTCACTCACTAAATATAGTATCTTAAGATCTTTTTTCTACAACGTCGTCTATTAAACCAAAAGCTTTTGCTTCGACTGGGGTCATAAAATTATCTCTTTCAAGTGCTTTTTTTATTTCGGTTTCACTTTTTTTAGTATGCTTTGCATAAATTTTATTTAGTCTATCTTTTAAAGCTAATATTTCTTTGGCATGAATTTCTATATCTGTTGCCTGTCCTTGATAACCTGCTGAAGGTTGATGAACCATAATCCTTGAATTTGGAAGTGAAAACCTTTTCCCTTTTTCTCCACAAGCTAACAAGAATGAACCCATTGAAGAGGCTTGTCCTATGCATACAGTAGAAACTGGGGGTTTAATATATTGAATAGTGTCGTAAATTCCTAATCCAGATGTCACTAGTCCACCAGGACTATTTATATAAAATGAAATTTCTTTTTTTGGATTTTCTGATTCTAAATATAACAGTTGAGCTGTAATTAAAGATGCTACGCTATCATTTACTGGACCTACCAAAAAAATTATTCTTTCTTTTAATAGTCTAGAATAAATATCATACGCTCTCTCTCCTCTATTTGATTGTTCAACAACCATAGGGACAAGATTATTCATATTTTCTTCAATTCTATTTTTCATAACGAATCAACGAATAGATGTTATACAACTTATGATTACTTTTTTCTAATTTTTTTCAACTTCTTAGATGATTTATCTGTTTTTTTTGTATTTTTTGACTCTTCTTCCTTAAAATGATTGTGAGACTTATGATGTTCCTCAATTAATTGCTCAGCATCTTTAACGGAAATAGTTTTTGTTATTTTTTTTGACTTTTCCTTAATTAAATTAATAACTTTTTCCTCATATAATGATCCTCTTAAACTTGATACAGCGGCTGGATTTTTTTGATAATATTCTAAAACTTGTTTTTGTTGACCTGGCATACTTTGAACCTGTTTTTGTATTTCATTTTTAATCTCTTCTTCTCCAACTTTTAAATTATTTTTTTCTCCAAATTCATTTAATATTAATCCTAATTTAATTCTTTTCTTTGCAATTTTCTCACTTTCTTTTTTATTTTTTTCTATATCTTCCTTTTTAATTTCCCGTGTAATTAAACTCACTTCTTGTTGAACTAAATTATCTGGTAGATCAATTTCATGTAGTTTTTCAATCTGGTTTAATATTTTTTCCTTTGATAAAGAATCTAAATGCATTTTATATTGATTTTTTATTTGTTTGTTTATCAAAACTTTTAGGTCATTTAGATCCTTTGCACCAAGATTTTTTGCAAATTTATCATCAATATTTATGGCCTCGGGTTTTTTTATATTTAAAATTTTACATCTGAAATTTGCTTTTTTATTTGCAAACTCTTTTTTTGGATAATTTTCAGGTAATGTTGTTAAAACTATTTTTTCTTCATTTTTTTTTGTACCTAATAATTGTTTATCAAAACCTTTGATGAACAAATCTTTACCGAGAACTATTTGGGTATTTTTACCTTCTCCACCTTCAAAACTTTTGTTTTCTATAGTTGCATTATAATCGAAGACAACTAAATCTCCATTTTGAGCAACTTCATTTTCATTTTTTTCTTTAAAGTTACTTTGATTTTTAGCAATATCATTTATTCTTTTTTTTATCTCATTGTCCGTAACTTCAATTTCATAGTCGTTAAACTTTATTGTATCTAACGGTTTAAGTTTAAAAGAAGGCAACTCATCAATTTCAAGAATATAATTTAGGTCTTTACCCTCTCCATAAGTTTTTAAATCTAATTTTGGCTGACCAGCTGCCTTAATTTTTTTTTCCTCTAATGCTTTTGCTGATGTTTCCTTTAAAATTTTTTCTAAAACTTCTCCATAAATAGCTTTGCCAAATTGCCTTTTCAAAACATCTGTTGGTACTTTCCCTGGCCTAAATCCTTTAATGTTTACCGTTTTGCTTAATTCACTTAATCTATTATCAATTTTCTCGTTTATTATTTTTTTATCTACAAAAACTTTTAGATTTGTCTTTAATCCTTTTTTGGAAGCTATTGTTACTTTCATAATTTTACCTTGGTGGGCAAGAAGAGACTCGAACTCTTAAACCTTTCGGTACTAGTTCCTAAGACTAGCGCGTATACCAATTCCGCCACTTGCCCGTGCTGGAAGTTATTATCAAATTAAAAGATAATATCCAATGCTATTAAACTAATTTAATTTTACTGCCTTTTTTTACAATATAAATTCCAAATATTACAGCAATCAATGAAATAATTACTTTTGAAGTTATTGCTTCATTTAAAATTAAAAATCCTAAAATAACTCCAAAAATTGGTATTAAATAGGCAACCTGAGCCTGAAAAACTAATCCATTATGTTTTAAAATATAAAATCTCAACAGCCAAGCAATTCCTGTAGAAAAAATTCCTAAGTAAATAAGAGATAGAGTCGAATCTAACCTAGGGTTTAAATTCCATGGATGTTCAAAATACATAGTTGCAGGAAATAATAATAATGCTCCCCAAATTAATATGGATGCTGTCACATTTTCATTTTTTTTATTACTTATTTTTAGTGTTAACAAACCACCAATTACATAAAAACATGAGCCAAATAGAATTAAAAAGGCAGAAAAAATATTATTTTTATTAATTAAAATATTGTCAGAAAATAAAAAAATAATTCCGGAAAATCCTATTAATACACCAAGTGATTTAGTAATATTAATTTTTTCATTTTTAGTAAAAAAATGAGCTAAAGCTGCAGCTGTTAATGGAGTGCTCGCCATTAATATAGCTGCTAAATTACTTTGTACTTTTTGAACTCCATAAGCTATTAAAAAGAAGGGTATAACTAAATTTATAACTCCAATTGCCGCAAACCAATACCAGTCTTTAGAAAAAGCCTCAATTTTAATTTTCTTCAAATAACATAATAAAATAACTGGAATAGCTCCAAAAAAGATTCTTAAAAATGCAATAGTAAGCGGTCCGTAAGAATAGGTTGCTATTTTAATATTAAAAAATGCAGATGCCCAAATAAGAGCTAAAATTGTTAGTAAAAAATAATCTAAAGGTTTTGTTTCTCTCATTCAGATATTTCTTTGTCAATTCCTTTTGTAATTTTAATTAATTGGTCGTAAGTAATCTTAAATACACAGTTTGGATGGCCTGCCGCACCAAATACATATTTAAATCTGTTTAAAGATTTATCAACAAAAATATCTAAATTCTTTATATGTGCAACAGGTGCAACGCCTCCAATTGAAAAGCCAGTATTTGTTTTTACTTCATCTGCATTAGCCATGGAAACGTCCTTTTTTTGTAAAATTTTTTTTAATTTATTTAAAGAACATCTTCTATCTCCTGCAATTAAGCAAATTAAAAAATTACCTTCAGTTCTAAAAACTAGGCTTTTTACAATTGCTCCAACTTCACATTTTAAAGAGTTAGCTGCATCTATAGCTGTTCTTGCTGTAGTGTTTAAAACAATTATCTTTAATTGTTTATCAAATTTATTAATAAATTTCTGAACTCTCTTTACAGGTTCTTTGTTTAATAAATCTTCCATTTTTTTAACCTCTTCAATGCAGCAGGTATTCCTTTTACTATGTCTTCGGCTATTAATCCTTTTCCATAATTCATAGCGATATCACCATGCAACCATGTTGCCGCACAACCTGCTAAAAAAGGATCCATTTTTTTATTGCCTATTAAACTAGCTATTAAACCGCTTAGAACATCTCCAGATCCAATAACAGCAAGCTCAGAAGATGAATGAGTATTAATTATTATTTTTTTATCATAAGAAATAATAATCGAACTTGGTCCTTTTAATAAAATATTAGATTTTATTAATTTAGATGCTAATAGTGCTTTATCAATATTGCTCAAATTTTTTTTAATTTTAGGAAAAATTTTATGAAATTCTCCCAAATGAGGTGTTATTATTTTATTTTTATCGAGTAAATTATATAACGATTTCAAATCATTTTTAAAACAAGTCAAGGCATCAGCGTCTAAAACTACATACTTCACTTTGCGAAGTATTAATTTTGTAATTTTCTTAATTTGCTCATTTGATCCTGATCCAGGTCCAATAACTAGAGATGTAATTTTTTCTTTTTTTATAAATAATTCTAATTCATAAATATTATTGATTACTTTTTTTAAAACTGACGGAAACTTAAGAGAATAAATTTGTAAAGTACTTTTAGAACATATAATTTTAACTGATCCTGTTCCTGTTCTCAAAGCGGCTTGGGCAGAAAGTATGGTTGCGCCAGTAAATTCTTTATGTCCACCATAAATAACTACTCTTCCTCTGCTATATTTATGACCAAATGATTTTTTCCATGGAAAATTTTTTAACCATAAATTTGGAGAATTTTCTAAATAAAATTTTTTCATTTTTTTATTACTAAAGCCTATATCTACTACTTTTAATTTTCCACTATACTTCTTTCCTTTACTTAAAATATGACCTAATTTCTTTCTGTGAAACGTGACCGTAAAGTTTGCTCTTATTGCAGATCCTAAAATTTCACCATTATTAGATGAAATCCCGGATGGAATATCAACTGAAATTACAGAATTTTTACTTTTGTTAATTAATTTAAATATTTTTTTTAGCCTGCCTTTAATTCTTCTTTTTAAACCAATGCCAAACAAAGCATCAACGATTAAGTCATTTTTTTTAAATTTAAATGTACTTATCTTTTTTACATTGCCTTTAAAACTCTTCAACGCTTTATCGGCGTCCCCTTTATAATGATTTTTAATACCATAAATATAAACTTTTACAGAATACCCGTGTTCCTTTAAATGTTTTGCTATAACAAAACCATCTCCTCCATTGTTACCTGGTCCACATAAAATAACTATTTGTTTTTTATTGTTAAAATTATTATTAATAAATTTGAAAACTTGTTCACCGGCTTTTTGCATAAAAAAGTAGGAGTCTTTTTTTAAAAATTCTTTTTTCTCAAATTTTCTCATTTCTTCTGAATTTAAAATTTCATTCATTTGTCTTGATTAATTTTAGTAATTAATTCCTTTATTAAATTAAGTATTATTAAGAAATATTTTGTGAGTTAATGCAAAATCTATGTGTGATATGCATACCTGTCATATGATAAAATCATTATATTTGCAGTACCGTCACTGGTAATGATTCAACTTAAAAGTTAAATAAAATATACTTAGTTACACGTGAAATATTATATATAAGGGACAAATGAGTGCTAGTAAGACTTTAAAATTTATAAAAGAGAAAGAATTGGAATATGTAGATCTTCGATTTACTGATCCTCGAGGTAAACTACAACATTTGACCATGGATGGTAAAATGGTCGATGAAAAAATGCTTAATGAAGGAGTGTTTTTCGACGGTTCTTCAATAGCAGGTTGGAAGGCTATAAATGAATCTGACATGATTTTAAAGCCTGATCTTGAAAGGCAAATTATAGATCCTTTTACTTCACATAATACACTGGTTTTATTTTGCGATGTTATAGATGCTGTAAAAAAAGATCCATATGAACGAGATCCTAGAAGTATAGCTAAAAAAGCTGAAGCTTATCTAAAAAAAAC
>MDTE01126162.1_pt1 | contig 10193 bp, 10 predicted proteins | sample 811231 | NCBI WGS metagenome assembly MDTE01 (sample SAMN05326651, study PRJNA326480) | marine metagenome | isolation source: seawater | place: Indian Ocean: Red Sea | collected 2010 | reverse complement strand
CTAAGCATATGAATAATTTGTAGATTAAATTAAATCATAATCAATGGAAATAGCAGTTTTAGCACTTGGATGTTTTTGGGGACCAGAAATCAAATTTAGTAAAATTGATGGCATAATCAAAACTGAAGTTGGATATTGTGGAGGAAATAGTCCAGTTACAACTTATAAAGAAGTTTGTACAGGAAATACAAATCATGCTGAAGTAGTTAAGCTCGATTTTGACGAAAAGATCATAACATACGAAAAAATTTTGAAAATTTTCTTTCAAATACATGATCCTACAACATTAAACTCTCAAGGACCAGATTTTGGAACTCAATATAGAAGTGAAATATTTTATCTTAATGACAATCAAAAAGAGATAGCTGAAAAAGTACTTCAAAATATAAATCTCAGGTTATCAGGTAGAGTTGTAACAAAAATTTCTTTGTTAAAAAACTACTGTCCTGCCGAAGAATACCACCAAAAATATTTAGAAAAAAGATAAACATGGCGCTTGTAAAAACAGATTGGCTAGAAAAAAATATTAAAAATATAAAAATTATTGATTGCTCTTGGCACATGCCTCAAACAAAAAGAAATGGCTTTGAAGAATATAAAGAAAATCATATACCAAACGCAATTTTTTTTGACTTAGATAAACACTCAAAAATAGATACTAATCTACCTCATATGTTAACTGATATTAAATCTTGGGAAGAAATAATGAATAATATGGGTATTGCAAATAATGATACCATAGTAGTTTATGATAATTCAGATGTTATAAGTTCATGCAGGTGCTGGTATAATTTGATTTACTTTGGTCATAATCCAAACCTTGTACACGTGTTAGATGGGGGATTTAAAAAATGGAAAAAAGAAAAAAAAGTTACTAATAATTTGAAAGTTATTCCTAAAGTCTCAAAATACTCATGTAAAGAAAATAAAGACCTTGTTAAAAATAAATTGCAGATAAACGAAAATATAATTAAAAAAGAATTTATTGTTGTTGATGCTCGAAGCAGAGAAAGATTTGAAGGTAAAGTTTCTGAACCAAGAAAAGGTTTAAGAAGTGGATCAATAAAAAATTCTTTTTGCTTACCCTATTCTGAGTTAATAAATGAGGATCGTACTTTTATTAGTAAAGATGAAATATTAAAAAAGTTTAAATCACTTAAATTTGATCTTGATGAAAATATAGTATTTTCATGCGGTTCAGGAATTACTGCAAGTGTATTGGCACTGGCATATTCTTTAATAAATGATAAATATCACCCTACTATTTATGATGGTTCTTGGGCTGAATATGGAATGATTTGAATTAGATGAAAAAATCTACAAAAGCTATATCTATAATAATAATATTTTTTCTAATTATTGCAGTGGTTATTATTGGGCGAACAATGATTGGAAATCATTTCAAAAAAAAATTCAGTAAAATTCCTCCACCAGGAATAATAGTTACAGAAGTTATTCAAAAAGAATTTTCAGAAAGAATAGATACTTTTGGTACAGCAATTTCGAAAAAATCAGAGTCTTATAAAATCAAAAAAGATGATCTTCTTGAAGAACTAAAATTGAAAAATTACATTAAAAAAGGAGATGTTTTAGTTAAATTAAAAAGTGGAGATATTATTGCGCCATTTAGTGGGGTTATGGGATATACGGGGCTTACTGAAGATATATTAGTTTCAAACAATATATTTATTATTACACTTGATGATAACTCAACTATTTATTCAGATATCAAAATTCCTGAAAATTATTCTGCTTATATTAAAAAAGGTCTTCCAGTCGAAGTTAGATTATCTAGTTTTAAAGATAAAGTTTTTTTAGGAAAAATAGATTTTGTTTCAAGTAGAATAAATGCTGATACAAGAAGTTTATTATCTCGTATTGAAATTGATAACAAAGACCTAGAATTAATTTCAGGGTCTCTATTAGAGGTAAGTGTTAAGTTTAATTTAAGAAATTCCTTAGCCATACCTGATACAAGTGTAATGATAGAAGGCGATAAATCGTTCGTTTACAAAATTAATGAAAAAAATATTGCTAATAAAATTGAAGTCAAGACAGGACTTAGGAGTAATAAGAATATTGAAATAATCTCTGGACTTAATGAAGGTGATATTGTGGTGGCGGAAGGTTTGAAAAAAGTACGACCACAAGGAAAAATAAAGCCAATTAATAATTAAATGTTTATAACTGAATTGAGCATAAAAAGACCAACTGTTTCATGGGTTATGTCTCTTATTTTGATTGTTTTTGGCTTATTCGTATTTTGGAAATTACCAGTAAGAGAGTTACCAAATGGAATTCAGCCACCTGTTGTCCAAGTGCAAGTGAATTATAAATCAGCCTCAGCTTCAATTGTAGATCAAGAAGTAACTCAAGTTGTTGAGGATGTAATCGGTGGAGCAGAAGGAATTAAGAATATAGATTCAAAATCTGAAAATGGTAGAAGCACTATTAATATTGAATTTGAGACAAGTATTGACTTAGATAATGCTGCTAATGATATAAGAGAGAGAGTTGCAAGGGTTATTGATAATCTGCCATCAGAATCTGATCCACCTCAAATATTAAAAAGAGCTGCAGGTTTTACAACTACTATGTGGCTTTCCCTGTCTTCCTCAACTTGGAGTGATTTAGAATTAGGAGATTTTGCAGAAAGATATTTAGTTGATCAATTATCAAATATTAAAAATGTTGGAAGGATTCTAGTAGGAGGGTTAAGAGAGTTGAGTATTAGGGTTTGGGTCGACCCAATTAAACTAGCTGCTAATGACTTAACTATAAATGAAGTTGAATTAGCAATGCGTGGTGAAAATATAAGCTTGCCAGCAGGTACTCTTGAGGCAGATAACATCGATTTAACACTTAATTTAGATAAATCATATAATGATATAAATTCAATTAAACAGCTTCCAATTAAAAAAACAAATAATAAAGTTATTTTACTTTCTGATATTGCAAATGTTGAATTTGGTCCAGTTTCTGAAAAAACTCTATTTAAAGCTCAAACTAAAGATCAAATAAATTTAAAAACTGTTGGAATTGGAATCTATGCAAGGAGTGGAGCATCAACTGTTGAACTTTCGAATGATATAAAAAAAAGAATAACTGAAATTAAAGATACATTACCTGAAGGACTAGATTTAAGAGTTTCTTTTAATAGAGCAAATTATGTGGAAGCAGCTATCGAGGAAGTATATAAAACTTTACTAATAGCTTTTATTTTAGTTGTTTTAATAATATATTTATTTTTAGGAAACTTAAAAGCTGTCATAGTGCCTGCTATTGCACTTCCAGTTAGTTTAATAGCATCCTTTTTAGGTCTTTATTTATTTGGATTATCAATTAATATTTTTGTTCTTTTAAGTTTTATTCTAGCTATCGGAATTATTACAGATGACTCGGTAATTATGACTGATGCTATCTATAGAAGAATAGAACAAGGTGAGACCCCTCTTATTGCTGCATATAAAGGTTCTAAACAAATTTCATTTGCGATAATAGCAACTACACTAATTTTAGTAGCAGTTTTTCTCCCACTTATTTTTATTGAAGGAATTTCTGGAACATTATTCAAAGAAACAGCAATTGCGTTATCATTTTCAATTGTTATATCCTCTTTTGTTGCACTTACTTTATCTCCTATGCTTGCAAGCAAGTTTTTAAACAAAAAAACATCTAAGAAAGTTTTAATAAAAAAATTTGAAAAATTTTTTTTAAGCTTTGCAAACTTTTATAAAGAAACTCTAGGAGTAATTGTCTATAAAACAAAAGTTGTAAGTGGTTTTATTATTTTTATTGTCATTGCATCTGTATTACTCTTTGATTTTTCTAAAAAAGAATTACTTCCTCAAGAAGATCGTGGGGCATATCTGATAATTGGGTCAACAGATGAGGGGAGTTCCTTTGAATATACACAAGAACAGGCTCTTAAAGTTGAAGCAAGACTAATTCCTCTTCTTCAAGCAGAAGATAGTCCATACTCAAGATTTATTATGCGAGTTCCAGGTTTTGGAGACTCAGCAAATTCTTATAATAGTTTTATAATAATTGCTTTATTAGACGACTGGAAAAACAGAAAAAAAGGACAACAAGTTGTTTTAAGAGAAGCGATAGGCAAAATTGTTACTCTTCCACAAGCTCTTGCTTTTCCTATCTCTCCTCAATCAATAAGGGTCTCAAATTATAATAAACCAGTTCAGATGGTTATTTATGGAAGTTCATATGGTGAACTAGAGGATATACAAAAAAAAGTCATTCAAAAACTTAGATCAAATAAAAATCTCTCAAGAATAGAGTCAGATTACAACAGAAACAAACCTGAAGTGAAATTATTGATAAATAAAAATAAAGCTAAAGATTTGGGTGTTTCTGCTAAGTCAATAGGTGAAACTTTGGAAACTCTTTATGGAGGTAAAAAAATTACAACATTTAATAAACTTGGCAAAGAATATCCAATCATCGTCCAACAATATTTAGTTGATAGAAGAAATAAAGAGGGAATTTCAAAAATATTTGTACGATCTGAGACTAACAAGAAACTAATTTCTTTATCTAATCTTGTAAGTTTCAAAGAAGAAGGCGCAGCGAAAGAACTTTCAAGATATAACCGCCAAAGGGCAATTACAATTTCTGCAAATTTGAATGAGGGGTATACCTTGGCTGAGGCAATTAAGTTTTTTGAGAGTGTGATGAAAAATTTAGCTCCTCAAAATCAAATAACTTGGAAAGGTAAATCTGAAGAAATAAAAGAAACAAGTAATGAATTATTTATAATTTTTGCTTTAGCTTTACTCACAGCATATTTAGTAATGGCCGCAACATTTAATTCATTTATTCATCCTTTTATAATAATTCTTACAGTACCATTAGCAATATTTGGTGGTTTAGTTTTTATTTTATTTCTTAATACCTCTATAAATATCTTTTCCCAAATAGCATTGATAATATTAATTGGAATTTCAACAAAAAATAGTATTTTAATCGTTGATTATGCAAATCAAATAAGAGCTAATGGAAAAAATATAGAGTTGGCAGTTAAAGAAGCTTGTGCGATTAGATTTAGACCGATAATCATGACTTCTTTAAGTACAATGATTGCAATGTTACCTCTAGTAATTGGTAATTTTGGGCCAGGAGCTGGGGAAGGCTCAAGATTAGCTGTTGGAGCAACAATTTTAGGTGGTATGGTTATCTCAACTTTCTTTACCCTTTACGTAACCCCAACTATGTACTTAGCTCTAGCTAATAATACTAAAAGAATAGATGCTGTTGATATTGAATTAAACAAACAACTTACTAAAAAATAATATATTTATTTTTACTCAAAGAATTTTTACATTTTGAAAGTTGCTTTTTATATATTCTAGATTGTTTATCAACTTTTTTAGCAAGTTTTATAACTTTTTTGTTTCTTTTATAATTTTTATAATTTCCCCAGCCTTCATGATAAGCTAGATATTGTCTAAAGCCATCATTAAGGGAAATTTTCAAAATTGACTTCGTTTTATTTGTGTACCAACCAATAAAATCTACACTATCTTTATAACGAGCTCTTGTTGCAAATTTATTGCCAGTTTCAATTTTATATTGTTCCCACGTTCCTTTTACGGCCTGAGAATATCCAAATGAGCTAGAAGGTCGTTTAAACGGAATTACTTTAAATAATTTTTGTCTAGGAGGTTTTGCTAACCAATCAAAATCTGACTCCATTTTAATAATAGCTAATTGGATATAAATTGGCGTACCCCATTTGAGTTCAACTTTCTTTGAATGTTTGTACCAAAGATATTTTTCACTAAAAATTTCACAACTATTTGAGGTATTTTTGGGAATCGATGAACAACCAGATAAAATAATCAATAAAAATAATAGAAATATCTTATTATAATTTTTTGTCATAATTATTTTTTCTTAAAAAATTGTATATGTTAAAAATTATAAAAATAAAAAAAACTCCGAGAAAATTTCCAGTTAAATCATGTAATTGAAAACTTCTTTCAGGAATTACGATATGACATAATTCAAAGAGAATAGAAGTTGCAAATAGGTAAGAAAATAAAATTTTATATTTACTTTTATGATATGCGATTATTCCTAGAAATGATAAAAACATAAATGCATAAAAATGATTTAATGAAAATATCTCAAAATCTGAACTGATTTGTGGTTGTTTTTTTATATTTCGATAAAAAAGCCAGCCAAGAATGCTTCCTGGATAAATATATATTAGAATCAATCCAATATTGGATATATGAAACATTAATTTTGTTAATAAAGATATTTTTTTCATTTAACTTACAATTTTTTTTTTATATTAAATTAGGTTTAATAAAAATGAGTTATTTAATTTTAATAAGACATGGCCAAAGCAAGTGGAATTTAGAAAATAGATTTACTGGCTGGGTAGATGTAGATTTAGCTGAAAATGGCGTTTTGGAGGCCAAAAAAGCTGGTGATTTGATAAAAAATTCTTGTATTGAAATCAAATATTACTATTCATCATTCCAAATCAGAGCAATTAAGACACTTGAGATTATACAAGAAAAATTGAATGACGATAGAGATTTTACTAAATCTTGGCAACTTAACGAGAGGCATTATGGGGCTCTGACTGGTTTAAATAAAATTGAAATGAGTAAAAAATTGGGTCAAGAAAAAATATTTGAGTTTAGACGATCCTGGAACTCAAGGCCAGAAGCATTAAGTAAAGAAAGTAAGTTTCATCCGCTAAATATAGATACTTACAAAAACATTCCCAAAGAAAATATTCCTGATACTGAATCTTTAAAAGATACATATGAAAGAGTAATAAAATTTTTTAAGTCTGAAATTCAAGAAAAAGTTGCTAAAGAAAATATACTTATTTCTGCTCATGGAAATTCAATTCGAGCATTATGTAAATATCTATTAAACATAAATGAAACACAAATTACCAAATTAGAGATCCCAACAGGAAATCCGTTAGTAATGGATATAGATGAAAATCGAAAAATTAAAAGTTGCAAATACTTGGACAATAATAGAGCTAAAGATCTTGTAGTTTTTTAAATATTTCAAGATTTGTTACATGATAAAAATTAAGTTTACTCTCAAATCCATTTAATTTCTTATTCTTTATTAAATTGAACCAAATTTTATTTATTGGAAAAATATCATTTTTTTCACTTTTGAAAATGGACTTATTAAGTATTTGACAGCCTGTATAAATAAAATTTTTATTTTTTTGATTAATTGAATTATTTTCTAAACCAAAATCACCTTCTAGGCTTTTATCAAAACTAAATTTTTTATTAACTAATAAAAGTATATTTTCTAATTGATTAGCAAAATAATAATCTGTCATACTTTTAATTTCATTAATATATTTTTTTTCCCAGACAGTGTCAGGATTCAAAACTAAAAAATTTTCTTCCTGGACGTTATTGATTAAATTAACTATACCACCACCTGTATTAAGTATATTAATGCCTTCATCTATAACTTTTACCTCAAGGTCATAACTCTGGTTTTTGACATACTGAATAATTTGATCTTTTAAGTAATAAGAATTAATCAAAATTTTTTTTATATCTAAAGAGTTAATTAAATTTATACAACGATCTAGTAAAGTCTGATCTTTAATCTTTAAGAGAGGTTTTGGTATTTGCAATGTTAGGGGGTTTAATCTTTTTCCAAATCCAGCACATAATACTAAAGCTGTATTTATTTTCATTTAAATCTTACCTTTTCTTAAATTACTTAACAAATCATTTAGATCATTAAATTTATTATCTTTTGATCTTAGATCAATTAAATCCCATGCATGAGGAATTAATTTTAGGTATTTCTTTTTTTTATCTCTTTGAGCTAATCTTGAAAAAATACCAATAATTTTGAGATTTCTCAAAACAGAAATAATTTCAAAATCATTAATAAAATTTTTTTTATTGATATTTTTTTGAAATTTAAAATAATATTTTAAAGTTTTAACTTTTAAATTTACAGAAGTTCTAAATCTTACATCATCAATCAAAGATGCCAGATCATATGCTTTATTACCAATTAGTGCATCTTGAGAATCTATTATACCAATTTGTTTTTTGACCATCATCAAATTTGATACGTGAAAATCTCTATGCACAAAAATTCTTTTTTTGGATATGAGATTATTTATTAAGATTTTTAATATCTTTAAAAATTTTTTCTTAAAAGTTATTTGTTTTGATATAGGTAATTTTTTCTTTATATACCAATCACTAAAAAGCTTAGCCTCGCCAAATAAAATATTTGGGGTATATAATGGGATTTTATAGGTGTTTTTTTTGAAATTTTTAACTTTTGTTTGTCTTATGTTTTGAATTTTAATCAATAATTTTATTATTTTTTTAAAAATTTGTGTTTTATTTACTTTATTTTTTTTTAATAAACTTAAAATAGTTTCATTACCAAAGTCTTGTATCTCAATGTAATTGTTTGAATAATTTTCGCTAATTAACTTAGGTGCTAAAATATTATTTCTAATCAAAATTTTATTTATAGAGTCGTAATTTAATAGATTAGATTTCTTCTCTTTTCTTGAAAAAACCATTATTGATGAAAAATTTTTAATTTTTTTTCTAAAAAAAATTCTTATCGATGCATCACCCTTGAGTTTTTTGATATTTTTAAAATGATTCATTTAGCCTAAAATTTTTATAAATCTATCCTGATAATCATTTTTGTATTCAAAAAAAAACTTTGTTACTAATTTTGGTTCACTTTCTATAATTTCAGGCCATTCTATTAGAACAATAGAATTGTCTGTGCTATCAAACAAATTTAAATCTGTTAATTCATCTGATGATTTTAGCCTATATAAATCATAATGTTTTACCAAAAAATCACCCACATTATATTCATTCATAATATTAAATGTTGGGCTAGTAACATCTGTTAATTTATTATTAAATTTTAATTGTAAATTATTGATAAGATACTTAACAAATGTAGTTTTACCAACTCCCATTTCTCCATAAAGAAAAAATATTTTTCCTTTTACTACTTTAAAACTAATCTCTTTAGCGAATACTTCTAGTTTTTTTTTTGAAGAAATATTTATTTTACTACTTTTAGTAGCGATATGCATTTGGTTTAAATGGACCTTCTACTCCAACGCTTATATAATCTGCCTGCTCTTTTGATAGTTTGGTTAATTTTGCTCCAACTTTTTTGAGATGTAACATTGCAACTTTCTCATCTAAATGTTTAGGAAGAACGTATACTTTATTCTGATACTTTGAATAATTATTCCATAGCTCAATTTGAGCTATAACTTGATTTGTAAAAGATGCACTCATAACAAAACTTGGATGTCCCGTCGCACAACCTAAATTAACTAATCTTCCTTCTGCTAGTAATATAATTCTTTTTCCACTTGGAAGTTCAATTTCATGAACTTGGGGTTTCACTTCTGACCACTTATAATTTTTTAGTGCCTCTACTTGAATTTCATTATCAAAATGTCCAATATTACATAAAATTGCTCGATCTTTCATGTTCCTCATATGATCAGCAGTTACAATATCTTTGTTTCCAGTAGCAGTTACAACTATGTCAGCTTTATCAATTGCCTCATCCATTAAAACCACCTCATAACCTTCCATAGACGCTTGTAATGCACAAATTGGATCTGCCTCTGTTATCATTACTCTTGCCCCACTTTGACGTAACGATGCTGCACTACCCTTTCCTACATCACCAAAGCCTGCAACTATCGCTACCTTGCCTGACATCATCACATCAGTAGCTCGTCTAATTCCGTCAACTAAACTTTCTCTACAACCATATAAATTATCAAATTTTGATTTTGTTACTGAGTCATTTACATTAATTGCTGGAACCATTAAACTTTTGTTTTGTTCCATTTTATTTAAAGCTTTAATTCCTGTCGTTGTTTCTTCTGAAACTCCTTTTACATCTTTGATTAATTCTTTATATTCATTATGCATTATTGCAGTTAAATCACCACCGTCATCTAATAACATATTAGGTTTCCAATTTTTTTTTCCTTCGATTGTTTGTTTAATACACCAAATATACTCTTCCTCTGTTTCTCCTTTCCAAGCATAAACTGGTATACCTGTTTTTGCTATAGCTGCAGCAGCATGATCTTGTGTAGAAAAAATATTACAGGAAGACCATCTTACCTCTGCCCCAAGAAAAACTAATGTTTCTAT
>MDTE01114854.1_pt1 | contig 10193 bp, 10 predicted proteins | sample 811231 | NCBI WGS metagenome assembly MDTE01 (sample SAMN05326651, study PRJNA326480) | marine metagenome | isolation source: seawater | place: Indian Ocean: Red Sea | collected 2010 | reverse complement strand
TCAAGCAAAACAAGCACAATGTCATCGAGACACTTGACGAATACATTTCCAATATGGAATACTTTAAATCCCTTTTGGCAAATGATGATTACACCACGTTAGTGGAAGAAATGAAGAAAATTAATACAATCACACATATTTTAAAACCTGAAACAAAAACAAATGGAAAATAATAAAGCAATGGGTGAATGGCTACACGCCTTTAACCTTCCTCATCCCCTAGTGATTGCCGGACCTTGTAGTGCAGAGACCGAGCAACAAGTAATGGACATCGCACATCAACTCAAGGATACGGATGCCACGATTTATAGAGCAGGGATTTGGAAACCAAGAACACGGCCTGGAAACTTTGAAGGAGTTGGAGCCATCGGATTGAAGTGGTTGCAGCGTGTCAAAGTAGAAACGGGAATGATGACTGCCACGGAAGTAGCCAATAAAGATCATGTAAAACTTGCTCTTGAAGCAGATATTGATGTGCTTTGGATTGGTGCTCGATCAACGGTAAGCCCGTTTATTGTACAGGAAATTGCTGATGCGCTTCAAGGCACAGATAAAATCGTACTTGTAAAAAACCCAGTAAACCCTGATTTGGCGCTTTGGCTTGGAGGGATCGAGCGTTTATATACGGCTGACATCAAAAATTTGGGTGTGATTCACCGTGGATTTTCGAGCTATGCAAAAACCAAATATCGCAATAACCCAGAATGGCAATTGGCGATCGAATTGCAAAATCGATTCCCTGACTTGCCATTGATTTGTGACCCATCTCATATTTGTGGGCGTCGTGATATTCTACAAGATGTCTCACAAACAGCACTAGATTTGAACTTTGATGGTTTGATGATTGAAACCCATCGCGATCCAGACAATGCATGGAGTGATGCTGCACAGCAAATCACCCCTGACACACTCGTTCAAATGATGGAAGATCTTCGCATTCGAAAAACAACAGCCGACGCGGAAAGCTATGTGAGTAAACTCGACAATCTTCGTGCACAAATTGATGTGATTGACCACAGTTTACTTGAAACGCTAGGAAAGCGGATGAATATCTCTGTTGAGATCGGGGCTTTGAAGAAAGAGCACAATGTAGCTGTTCTACAGTCTAAGCGCTGGAATGAGATTTTAGGAAAAATGATTCTCGAAGGTGAGAGGCATGGATTAAGTGAAGAGTTTGTGTTGCGGATGTTTAAGGCAATTCATCAAGAATCGATCAATCATCAAAACCAAGTAATTAATACTTAAGATTGAAAAGTCTTACCTTGTAAGCTGTGGAAGGAACGGTTTATAAATCGACAGGTAGTTGGTATACTGTAAAGACAGATGCAGGTATGCTTGTTTCGTGTCGGATAAAAGGTAAATTTCGAAATGATGAGATCTCGAGTACAAACCCCGTGGCGGTTGGAGATCGAGTGACCATCTCATTGATTGAAGACTGTGGAGAAGGGGTGATTGATGATATCCATGATCGAAAAAACTATATCGTTCGTAAATCGGTAAACCTTTCCAAGCAAATCCATATCCTTGCAGCGAACATTGACATTGCATTTTTGTTGGTCACACTGAACAATCCTGTGACTTATCCTGCCTTTATCGATCGGTTTTTGGCAACAGCCAAAGCCTTTGGAATTGAGGTTGTTTTATTATTCAACAAGGAAGACACATATAGCATTCAAGAAATGGATGAGCTCCGTCAACTCAAGGCAGTTTATCAAGCCATTGGCTATGATTGTGTAGAGATTTCAGCTTTAAAGGGAACCAATATCGATGAGGTAAAATCTCTTATGACATCTAAAATCTGTATGCTTTCTGGGCATAGTGGCGTTGGAAAATCAACTCTAGTGAACACTTTAGCCCCCATGCTAAACATCAAAACCAAAGCCATTTCGGATCAGCATCAGCAAGGTCAGCACACGACCACCCACGCCGAATTGCACGAATTGGATTTTGGAGCTAAGATCATTGATACGCCTGGGATTCGTGGGTTTGGAATGATTGCATTTTCCCCACAAGAGTTGGGAGACTATTTTATCGAATTTTTTGAGCGAAAAAGTCAGTGTAAATTCAATGATTGTTTGCATATAGATGAGCCAAAATGTGCCGTAAAATTGGCAGTAGAGTCGGGCGATATTGCAAGTTCGCGGTACAAAAGCTACACCCAAATTCTTGATGGGGATGATCAACACTTTCGAACCGATTTTTGGGAATCATGAGGGTGGTTATTCAACGTGTTGGCAAAGCAAGTGTTCGAGTCGATGGTGAGATAGTGGCCTCGATTTCCAAGGGACTTTTGGTTTTTTTGGGAATCACACATGATGACCAAATCGAGGACGTTTCATGGTTGGCAAAAAAAACACTCGGACTGCGTATTTTTAGCGATACTAATGACGTGATGAATTTATCATTAATCGATGTTGATGGAGATATGTTAGTTGTGAGTCAGTTTACCCTTCACGCACTGACCAAAAAAGGAAATCGACCGTCTTACATAGAAGCGGCTAAGCCTGAAACTGCCTTACCTTTGTATCGCAGCTTTGTGGAACAGTGCGAAGAGGCATTAGGAAGACCAGTGGCTACTGGTGTTTTTGGCGCAATGATGGATGTAGAGCTTCACAATGATGGCCCGGTCACAATTTTGATAGACTCAAAAAATAAAGCATAATGAATATAGACAATGCACAAAAAGCGGTTGATCAATGGATCAAAAACCACGGAGTTCGCTATTTTGACGAGCTGACTAATATGGCGCAATTGACTGAGGAGGTTGGAGAAGTTGCGCGGATCATTGCACGACGTTACGGAGAGCAATCCGAAAAAGAAAGTGACAAAGAAAAAGACTTGGGCGAGGAACTCGCCGATGTCCTTTTTGTTGTACTCTGTTTGGCCAATCAGACGGGAGTAGACTTATCAAATGCATTTGCAAAAAAACTCGACCTTAAAACCAAACGTGATCACGATCGCCATCATAACAACCCTAAAATCAATCAATGAAAGATTTGACACTTCGTCATCAATCGGGGAATTTACACGGAAGAATTCAGATTACCGGGTCAAAAAGTGAGTCCAACCGGATGTTGCTCTTACAAGCACTTTATCCTCAGATTACGCTTGACAACCTATCAAATTCCGATGATACCGTTGCGATGAAGTCTGGATTGGAAAGTGATAAAAATATGGTGGATATTGGACATGCAGGTACCAGCATGCGGTTTTTATCAGCTTACTATTCTACTTTAGAAAATCAAGAAAAAATCTTGACGGGTTCATCGCGTATGCAAGAGCGTCCGATAGGCGTATTGGTCGATGCGCTTCGTCAGCTTGGAGCAGACATTAGCTATCTCAAAAATGAAGGCTACCCTCCATTGTTGATCAAAGGAAAACGGCTTACTGCTAGTGAGGTCCTCCTTTCAGCGAACATCAGTAGCCAATATATCACAGCATTGATGCTGATTGCGCCTAGCTTGCCTGATGGATTGCGTCTTTACCTTGAGGGAAAGATAACCTCAATCCCATATATCGAAATGACGCTATCTTTATTGCATAAAATCGGCGTTGACGCTATTTTTTCTGGACAGCACATTCAAGTTTTTCCAAAAAAGGACATTACCCAAATAACCCATGTTGTAGAGTCGGATTGGAGCTCGGCCTCATATTATTTTAGTATGGTTGCTCTCGCCAAGGAAGCAGACGTATCTCTGTCGACGTATAAAAAAGACAGCTTACAAGGAGATAGGGTTTTAATGGATGTATATCAGCAGTTCGGAGTCAAGTCTTCAATCGAAAACAACACCCTTGCTTTGAAGAAGCAAACAATGGGTTCCACACACGTACAATTAGACCTTTCTGACGCACCAGATATTGCTCAAACCATAGCAGTTACTTGTTACGGATTAGGTTTATCCTGTAGTTTGACGGGCTTACACACACTGAAAATCAAAGAAACGGATCGATTGGTTGCCATGCAAAACGAATTGTCAAAGTTAGGGGCAATAATAGAAATCACAGATAAGAGCTTACATTTGCATAAACGCACAAATCCAATTCGTCCTAACGTTTTGATCGAAACCTATCATGACCATCGTATGGCGATGGCATTTGCTCCTTTGGGTTTGTTGGTTCCGATTCGAATACAAGATGCGGATGTTGTCACAAAATCCTACCCTGGATTTTGGAAAGATTTAGAGCAGAGTGGGTTTTTATCGGGGTCATAGTGTAAAAACATGCCCAATAACTTGACAACCCCCCTGTCAAGAATGTATATTTGCCCCCTTAATGTACAGAATGAAACTTTCGCACTTTAACTTTGATCTTCCAGACAGCCTATTAGCTGAATACCCTACCGATCACCGAGACGAGTCAAAACTCATGGTTTTACACAGAGAATCCGAAACTATCGAGCATAAATACTTTAAAGACATTGTTGATTATTTTGATGAAGGGGACATCATGGTTCGAAACAATACCAAAGTATTTCCAGCTCGTTTGATTGGAAATAAAGAAAAGACAGGAGCCAAAATAGAAGTTTTTTTACTTCGTGAACTGAACCAGTCACAACGACTTTGGGATGTTCTTGTAGATCCTGCAAGAAAAATAAGAATTGGAAATAAGCTTTATTTTGGAGGGGGTGAAGATCTCGTTGCTGAAGTTATTGATAATACAACTTCCCGTGGTCGTACGCTTCGATTTTTATACGATGGTCCTTATGAGGCCTTCCGTGAAAAGCTATATGAGATGGGTCAAACCCCACTTCCCAAATATATCAAACGCGATGAAGAGGAGTTTGATCGTGAGCGCTACCAGACAATCTATGCCAAACACGAAGGTGCCGTTGCAGCACCAACTGCTGGACTTCATTTTTCAAAGCACGTGTTGAAAAGACTCGAAATTAAAGGGATTGATATGGCTGATATCACTCTTCATGTTGGACTTGGGACCTTCAATCCAGTAGAAGTGGAGGACTTGTCCAAACATAAAATGGATTCAGAAGAACTTCATATCGATCAGATTGCTGCCGATATGGTAAACAATGCGAAGAGTAATAAAAAGCGGGTATGCTCCATTGGGACAACATCTATGCGTGCACTTGAAAGTGCGGTATCTTCAAGCAAAACACTCAACACCTATCGGGGTTGGACGCATAAGTTTATTTTTCCACCTCACGAGTTTAGCATTGCTGATAGCATGGTTACCAATTTTCATTTGCCTAAATCAACCTTATTGATGATGGTTTCTGCTTTTGCTGGGCACGATTTTGTAAAAAAAGCTTATGAAGAAGCCGTCAAGAAAAAATACCGTTTCTACTCCTATGGTGATGCGATGCTAATTCTCTAATCATGGAGAAAGCACGTCGTGATATTCGTGCCTTATCCTTGGACGAGTTACGTCATTTTTTTACCTCTCATTCAGCTCCTGCCTTCAAAGGAGATCAGGTTTACGAGTGGCTCTGGAGAAAGGGAGCTCACGATTTTTTGGGAATGACCAATTTGTCAAAGTCGCATCGCTCTCTTTTAGAAGAATATTTTGTGATTCATCATATTGCGGTTGACCAACTACAGAGAAGCGATGACGGGACGATCAAAAATGCCATTCGCCTTCATGACGGGTATCTTGTAGAATCTGTTTTGATTCCTACTGACACACGTTCTACGGCTTGTGTGTCGAGTCAGGTTGGATGTAGCTTGGACTGTCATTTTTGTGCGACTGCCAAACTCAAACGAATGCGGAATCTCAACCCAGATGAGATTTATGATCAGGTTGTGGAAATCGACAAACAAAGTCAATTGTATTACAATCGTCCACTGACCAATATTGTTTTTATGGGAATGGGCGAACCTTTGATGAATTACAAAAACACTTTGGCTGCTATTGATAAAATCACTTCACCTGATGGGTTAGGAATGTCACCCAAACGAATCACAGTATCAACTTCTGGAATCACAAAGATTATTCGAGAAATTTCAGAACAGAATCCAAAGTTTAAATTGGCAGTTTCTTTGCATTCTGCAATCGAAGAAACAAGAAATCGACTGATGCCATTTACTAAATCTTTTCCACTCGATCAGTTATTGGAAGCACTTAAGTATTGGTATGATAAAACAAAAAGCAAAATCACTTTTGAAGTGGTAGTGTGGAAAGGGATTAATGATAAACAAGCAGATATTGATGCACTGGTTTCCTATTGTAAGCAAGTACCTTCTAAGGTAAACTTAATTGAATACAATGCAATTGGAGATGACCAGTTTGTACAAGCAACACCAATGGCGATATCGGCATATACGACTGCATTGAAAGACAATCGAATTTCGGTTACCGTACGACGGTCAAGGGGAAAGGATATCGATGCAGCCTGTGGTCAGCTGGCAAATAAGAATCATTAATTCGCACATTATCAATATGTTTGACAGTACCGAGTGAAATTGTATATTTAAAACAAATGAAAATCACTGAGCAACTCAAGCGCCCCATACGCGAGGAAATGGAACTCTTTGAAGGAAGGTTTTCCAATGCGATGTCCTCCAAAGTTGCTTTATTGAATCGAATTACGCATTATATTGTCAATCGTAAAGGAAAACAGATGCGTCCAATGTTTGTTTTTCTAACAGCTAAGCTACTTGGCAAAACTAATGAACGGACCTATCGAGCGGCATCCGTCATCGAGCTTATCCACACAGCGACATTGGTTCACGATGATGTGGTCGATGACAGCAATAAGCGAAGAGGGTTTTTCTCAATAAATGCCCTTTGGAAAAATAAAATCGCTGTTTTAGTCGGAGACTATTTGCTGTCCAAAGGCCTCTTGCTTTGTATCGACAATAAGGACTTCGATTTGCTCGAGATTATTTCAACTGCAGTGCGCGAAATGAGTGAGGGGGAGTTGTTGCAAATCGAAAAAGCTAGAAGTCTTGATATTACAGAGGAGGTTTATTATGAAGTCATTCGAAAAAAAACCGCTACGCTTATTGCGTCCTGTTGCGCTTTGGGTGCATGTTCTGTTGCGAGCTCTGAAGCGGAGGTGGAAAAAATGCGAATGTTCGGTGAAAAAATTGGAATGGCATTCCAGATTAAAGATGACTTGTTTGACTATGGTAAACAGCGAATTGGAAAGCCAACAGGAATTGATATCCGTGAACGTAAAATGACTTTGCCTTTGATTTATGCCATGGGACAGGCAAGTCTTTCTGAGCGGAGGTGGCTAAAGCGAAATATAAAAAAACACAATACCAACAAAAAGAAAGTGAAAGAGGTAATCAATTTTGTCAAGTCTAAAGGCGGTTTGGATTATGCAATTCGAAAAATGCATGAATTCCAATATGAGGCAAATCTGATTTTGGATTCATTTCCACCTTCCGATGCCAAGGACAGTTTACAAAAACTAGTCTCTTATGTAATTGATCGGGAGTTTTAATTCCTTTTTTTGCTATTTTTAATCTTTACAATTATCCAATTTTGATCAGTAAGTCTACCGTAGATCTCGTTTTTGAAACCGCACGTCTGGAAGAAGTTATCGGAGACTTTGTACAGCTCAAAAAGTCGGGTTCTAATTTCAAAGGGTTAAGTCCATTTTCCAATGAAAAAACACCGAGTTTTATGGTATCTCCTGCCAAACAAATTTGGAAAGATTTTAGTAGTGGAAAAGGGGGTAACGTTGTCTCCTTTTTGATGGAGCATGAACACTTTACGTTTCCAGAAGCCATTAAATTCCTCGCAAAGAAATACAATATCGAAGTTGAGGAAACCCAACAAACCAATGAGCAAAAAGAAGCAGCATCTCTTCGCGAAAGCATGTATGCCGTTACAGATTATGCTCAATCTTTCTTTTCAAAAATGCTCAATGAAAGTCAAGAGGGTAAAAATATCGGGTTGGCTTATTTTCAGGAAAGAGGATTCACTTCAGAATCGATTGATAAATTCCATTTGGGTTATTCGCCTGACCAATGGGATGCGCTTACCAAAGCAGCATTGAACGCTGGATTTCAAGAAGAATTTTTGATCTCGAGTGGCTTGACGATCCAAAAAGAGGAAAAACTGTTTGATCGTTTTAAAGGACGAGTCATGTTTCCCATCCACAGTATGTCCGGCCGTGTTATGGGATTTGGAGGACGAATTTTAAAACAAGACAAACAGTCGGCAAAATATGTCAATTCTCCCGAAAGTGAAGTCTATCAAAAAAGTAAAGTACTTTATGGGCTTTATCAGGCAAAACAGCATATCGCTAAGGAAAGTAACTGTTATCTTGTAGAAGGATATACAGATGTGATTCAGATGCATCAGGCAGGAATTCAAAATGTAGTCTCATCTTCAGGAACTGCTTTGACTTCAGATCAAGTTCGTTTGGTTCGACGATTGACCAACACCATAACCTTATTGTTTGATGGAGATGCAGCAGGGCTACGCGCAGCCATGCGTGGGGTCGATATCATCTTGGAGGCAGGAATGCAAGTCTCCATTTGTACATTCCCCGAAGGCGAAGATCCAGATAGTTTTGTCAGAAATCATCAACTCACCGAAGTCAAACAATTTTTGGAAAACAATACAGTCGATTTTATTCAATTCAAAGCAAAATTACTTGCTGAGGAGGGCAAAAATGAGCCGATTCGAAAAGCCGAAACCATACGTGAAATTGTACAAAGCATCTCCATAATCCCAGATGCCATTCGCCGAGAAGTCTACATACAGAGTTGTGCTTCTTTGATGAATATCAGTGAAGATGTATTGTTTTCAACCCTCTCTCAGTTGCTTCAAAAAAAGGATCAGCAAGCTCCAAAAGCTCGAAAATTTAACGAGATGCAGGTGGTTAACGTTGCGAAACAGAAAGTTGATCCGCGCTTTGAGCTCGAACGAAATATCATCTCTCTACTTTTACTCTACGGAGAGGAAGAAGTTTCGTTTGAAGATGTCGTGATGCAGTCCGACCAAGAAGGTAAAATTGTACTTACGCCAACCGAAATTAGCGCCAAGGTGTACGAAAAAATTTATCTTGATCTTCAACAGGACGAAGTCGAATTATCAACCCAAAGTTTTCGGGAACTATACCATTCTTTACTGTCGATTTACAACGCCCAAAAACCACTTGTGATGGAGACTTTTCTACAAGAGATCAGTCCAGAGCAGTCCCAAATGGTGAGTAGTATTATCATGAATGATGAAAACAATGTTCTGCACGATTGGGAGAGAAAAAACATCGTAATCAAGGACAAAAAAACTGAAATTGGAAGGTGGTTACAACAAACCATTCTAAATCTCAGATGCTTGTTGATTCAAGAAAAAATTGGAGAATTACAAAGTAAAACAGCGGAGAGTCATGTCGAAACACATCGTGAAATTTTGGAGGAAGTTAACGATTATGTGGGGCTCAAAAAGAACTTGAGTAATCGCTTGGACCGTGTGATCTTTTAAAAGGACTCTATCTGAATTGATTGGGCTTTTCGGACGAGCTCGACAAGATTTCGAACACGTAATTTTTTCATAATACGACTGCGATATGTACTGACGGTTTTTTCGTTTAGTTTTAATTCCAAAGCGATCTCTTTGTTTCTCTTTCCGTCACAAAGCATTTTCAGGACTTCGACCTCACGCATAGAAAGTTTTTTGAACATTCTTCTCGGTCTTCCTGTCGATTCGTCAAATGCAATCGTTTGAGCAAGTTCATTGGTGATGAATACACCCCCTGAAGCAATTTTCAAAATGGCATGTCGAATTGCGGTAGGGTTTGCTTTTTTGTTTAGATAGCCAGAAGCACCTGCTTTTAGAGAAGAAATTGCATAGACTTCCTCGGGCTGATTTGAAAATATCAAAACACGAACTCCTGGCTGCTCATTTTTGATGCGTCGCAGGACTGCTAACCCATCTGATTTTTGCAAATCGAGTTCCAGTATGATAATATCAACCATCTTGCGGTCAAGAATATCAAAAAGATCATCAGGAACTAGGGCTTTTCCAGTGATTGAAATCTCTGTGGAATTTTTAAAACAAGCCTTAATCCCTTTATAGATAATCGGATGAGAATCAGCAACGACAACTTTTATCACAGGTCTAAAATAAGATCGTTATTTGCGTTTATTGCTTAAAGAAACAATAAATGAAACAAACTACAAAGAATGTAAGTAAATTCTTAAAAAATTTAACAAAAAAATTACTTTAGCTGCTGTGGTATCACACAAATGGGGATGGGAACCATTTTGTGTTTATTCATT
>MDTE01139494.1_pt1 | contig 10195 bp, 9 predicted proteins | sample 811231 | NCBI WGS metagenome assembly MDTE01 (sample SAMN05326651, study PRJNA326480) | marine metagenome | isolation source: seawater | place: Indian Ocean: Red Sea | collected 2010 | reverse complement strand
TCCTGATTTAACAATTGATGAAATCACCTGGTTGGCTGAAATAATAAAAAATGTTTAATGATTTAGGTATTATTATTCTAAGTGGGGGCTTTGGAACAAGAATTAGAAATACAATTGGCAATGATGTCCCCAAAATTCTTGCTCCAATTAATAAAAAACCATTTTTAGATTATTTTCTAGATTGGTTAAAACCTCTTACAAATAATAAAGGGGCTACATTAACCTTTTCTTTTCATCATAATTATCATCCAATAATTAAATACATTAAAGATAAAAAAGTGAGATGTAGTTATGTTATAGATGAAAAAGCTTATGGTACTTTTGGAGCATTATGTAATTCTGCATTAAAATTCAAAAAAAAAGAATACTTAGTTCTGAACGGAGATACAATTTTTAAAGCTGATCTGAGATTGCTTTATGATAAATTTTTAATTGAAAAAAATTTACCTTTTTTGGTCTTAAAAGAACAATCTACAGATAATAGATATGGAGGCTATGTATTAAAAAATGCTAAATTTATTTACTCCAAATATAATTCTAAACTTATTTCACTTGGAGCTTATTTTATTACTCATCAAGAACTAATTAGGAGATGGGAAAAATCAACAGATTTACCATTTTCTAATAATAGTTTTAGAAACTTTGAAGGATTTCCTCTTATGAATGATGAGAATTGTTTGGGATTAGAGCCTATAAATGGTATATGTCTAAAAAAGAATGTTGCATTTATTGATATTGGTTTAAAAGATACTTTTCTTAAAGCACAATCAGAAATACCCCAAATCATGAAAAGCTACAATTGAATAGGAATATTTAAGATATGAAAATTATTATTGGAGCTGGTTGTGTAGGTTTAAGTGTAGCTTATAAACTCTTTCAGAAATTTAATACCGCTGAAGACATACTTATTATTGATAAATATAATATTCCTACTAAGGGAACCTCTTTAAGAAACAGTGGAGTGTTGCATGCCGGTTTATATTATCCAAAAGGTTCAGAAAAGTCTGATTTATGTATTAGAGGAGGTGAAGAATTATTTGATTTATGCCAAAATAATAATTTGCCAATACTAAATTCTGGAAAGTTACTAGTACCTTTTAATCAAAAAGATGAAGATAATTTGCAGAAGTTATATAAAAATGCAAAGAATTGTGGAAGAGATGTTCATTTAATAAATTATCAAGAGGCTTCAAAAATTCAACCTGGAATTAAAAAAAACAACTTATATTTGTGGTCTCCAAAAACTAGTGTATTCTCACCAAATAATGTGCTTAATTTCTTGTATAAAAAGCTTCTTGAAAATGGAGCAAAATTTCTCAGAGATTCGGTTTTAGATTTTAATGTAAAAGATTCAAAGGTTCATACTAAAAATAATGGTGTTTTGAATTATAGATACTTGTTTAACTGCTCAGGACCAGGGGCATTAAAATTAGCTCGAAATGTAAACCTTTCTTATAAAAATCTTACGGTTCTCCCAATCTTAGGTCAATATGGAATAATTCCAGAAAAACAGTTTCTTAAAACCAATGTATATCCTGTCCCAGATCCAAACCTCCCTTTCTTAGGTGTACATGTTACTCCCTTGACTGATGGAAATATTCTTGTCGGACCAAATGCAGTTCCTATATTTAAAAACGATGTACAGGGTTATGAATTTGATGATTTCTTAAACATTTTTCCTAATCTTTTCTTTCATTCTAAATTATTTATTTCAAATACCCAGAATTATAGAGTGCATGCATTAAATGAACTCAATATTTCTACGCTTAATAAATTCAAAACTGAAGCATGTAAATTGATTAATTTTAATGAGAAAATAATTTCGAGTACTTATATGGCAAAAAATACTTATGGAATTAGACCTCAGCTATACGATAAAGAGAATAATAGATTTGTGGATGATTTTATTTTTGATATAAATGAAAATACGATAAATATCGTAAATGCTGTTAGTCCAGCCTTTACTTCTTGTCTTGCTTTAGCAAAGAAAATTGTTGATACTATTTAAACTTAATTAAATGCCAATATGTTATCTAGATAGAGATGGAGTTATTAATCACCACTTGCCATACGTTGGGACTCTCGAAAGATTTTTTTGGCATCCAGAAATTATTGATATTTTATTAGTTTTAAAGGAACACGACTATAAATTTATACTAGTTACTAATCAATCTGGAATAGGGAGAGGCTATTATTCTCTTGATGATTTTCATAAATTAAATCGAGAAATTAAAAAAAAGTTCAACCTATATGAATTATTTATTGAAATAAGGTTTTGTCCTCACAAGCCAGAAAACAAATGTAGATGTAGAAAACCAAATGTTGGTTTGATTGAAACTGATCAAAGATCTGAACAGGATATTTTTATTGGAGATCAAGTTACAGATATGCTTTGTGCTTATAACGCAAATATTAAAAACAGATGGTTAATTAATAAATTAGATTGTGAGTACTCAACTAGATTTGCGATTAATCATTCTTATCTTTTGTCTAAAATTAAAGATTGGTATCAATTAGATATTGCAAAGTCTTCTTAGTACGTTTTTCTATAGGGCAAAATAACAAATAGAAATGTTGTCGATATTGGAATGATTGAAGACATATATCTGATTGCTCCAGCAGGGTTATTTTGAGATAAGAATCCATTAATACCAAATAAAAGTATAAGGAATAAAGCTTTGAAAACAAATAAACTTTGTATTTTTGAGGCTCTTAAGAAATAAATAACACCTAATAAATTAGGTATTAAGTAGGTTAAGAAGTTGTTTAATAAAATTAGATTTGATTTGCTAAAAGATTCACCAAAGTGAATAATGTTAATACCAGTAAACATTTGATAAGAATTTTTTAAATACTCATTAAAACTAAAAGTAGGATTTGTTGATGAAAAAGTTTTTCCATATGTTCCTCCATAAAATGAAGCTAACCATTGATAATAGAAAATATCGTATATTTTTGTATATATCAAATTCCAAAAAATTATCACTAAAAATATAGCAGTGCCTAATAAAATAGATATTAATAAGAAAAATCTTTTTTCAATAATTAAAATGGAATTAATCACCAATAGGATTAGAAATATAGCAGTAACATCTCTTATAATTAATAAAAAAACTGAATAAATTAAGCATTTAAAAAACTCTATGGTACTTATTGAATATTCCTTTTTTTTATTTAAATATTTTGCAATTGCTATACAAATTTCTGATGTTAAAAAAATACCTAAAAGATCTTTACCTGCATAACTAGTAAATATTAAAGAAATTGGAGCTAAGAGGCTTAAAAATAAACTGTAATAAATTATTTTTTTATTGAAAAGGAAATTATAGCAACTAACATTTATCAACAAATTAGAAAGTCTAAAAACATTTTTATAGTAAAGTAATGAAAAAATAACTTCTCCGAAATATGAAAGATTGGAAAATATGATTGAAGTTAATCTATTTCTTAGGTTTGTTACTCCCCAACCATCTACATCAAAGTAAGCTCCTCTATCTCCAGTAGGTAAATTAAAATTTTCTCTCAGAACAATAATAAGTATCAGTAAAAATAAGGCATAAATATAACTAGATTTAAACGTCATATAATTTGACTTCTCAATTTTGATATTATTACATAAATTATTTTAAATTTTAAATATTTTAAATAAATTCTAAATAAAATGGTAAATTAAAATTTGAATGTCTTTTAAATATAATTGAGTCTAATAATATTTTCTATTATAAGTTTTTTAGTCGCTTTTTTGGTTACATATTATTCCACACCAATCGTAAGGTACTTTTCTCTTAAAAGGGGACTTTTGGATATCCCTAATAGTAGAAAAGTTCATACAAAACCAATAGTAAGGCTTGGCGGCGTTTCTATATTTTTAGGATTTATAAGTTCAAGTCTTTTAATTAATTTCTTAAATCAAAACCAAAGTTTTTTTAGTGATGAAAGTTATTCGATAAGGCTTATATTAATGGGTAATTTTTTGTTTTTCTTAATTGGACTAATAGAAGACTTGAAAGGCAATATTGATCCGTTTAAAAGATTGATATTACAATTCGTTGCTACTAGTTTAACTTGGTTCTTTGGATTAAAAATTTCTGGAATGTCATTAAATTTTTTTTATAGTGGTTCTGATAACATTATATTTTCAGATTTTTTAAGCGTAGTAATAACTTCAATTTTTATTGTCGGAACTGTTAATGCAATAAACTGGATTGATGGAATTGATGGCCTAGCTTGCGGAATATCGTTAATAAGTTTTTTTTCAATATTATTTCTATTGAATTCTTATTACATACCAATAGTATTTTCTCTAATAGGTTCATCTTTAGCTTTTTTAAAATATAACTTTAAACCAGCTTCAATTATTATGGGAGATAGTGGATCTTATCTTTTAGGATTTTCCCTGGCTTCGCTAACTATTTTATCAGCTTCTGAATCTGACTTATTCAACGCGACAGGAAATATTAATCCTTATATACTTGTTCTCCTATTGCTAATTCCTCTTTTTGATATGACCAGGGTGATTACTGTAAGACTATCAAAGGGTTTATCACCATTTTACCCTGATAAAAGTCATATGCACCATATTTTGGCAGATTTGGGATTTAATTATAGAAAGATTATTACTATTTTTTATAGTTCTTGCTTCATTTCTTGTTTATTCGCAATTTTAATAAAAAATAAACTTTAAATAAAATTAGTCAAAAATTTTATATGTTGAGTAAATACCAACAAATGGTTTAGTAACATCAGTCACTATTTCGGCTAAAGTTTTCAAACCGCTTTTACCTACATATATAATGTCTCCTTCATACAAATAAGGATTATTTGCTGAACCTCTTTTGCTGTTTTTACTAAAAGATATTTTCTTACTTTCAAACCCTCCATCAGTAGTATATCTGTTAAGTGTTATTTTGCCCTTAAAGAATCCCTGTCCTCCTGAGGCGAGAATTGCTGTATTCAAGTCAGAATTCCTCATCAGCTTCAGAGGGCCGCGCCTTGGGACATCTCCAGAGATATAAACTTTAATAAAAGGAGAATTTATATTGCTTTTCAATGCTTCTCTAATTTGAAATGTAATATTGCCAGAACTTTTTTTGATTTTAATAATATCATTATTCATTAACTTAATATTTTGAGATGTATCTCCAGTATTAAGCACGCTGAGTAAATTAACTTGAGTTTTAATTAATCCGCCACCAGAGGATATTGGGTTAATTCTTATCACTTCAATATTATTTAAGTCTGAGTAAGGGGTAATACCCCCAGCTCTTCTTATTGCTTCAAAAATTGTTGGTGATGTTGCTAATTGCGTTAATACTTCAACTCTTTGTTGTTCTGGATATGTATTTTCATAGGAAATAGGTCCAGGAGAGTTAGTACCAAAAGAAAAGCTATATATTCCTGGATTTTTGACTTCTCCAGTTACATTTACTTTTAAGGGCTTTGGTTTAATTACTGTGATATTGAGATTAGGCCTTTTCACATATTTTTTAAATTTTATATCTAACAAATTTTCTAATTCATTTTTGGTTAGTCCTGAAACATAGATTTTCCCAATTTCAGGAAGATCTATTTCACCATTTATATCAACTAATACTTTAATATCAGTTAGTTCTTTATTTACAATCTTATTTTTTTCTAGACCTTTCGAACTTTTTATTACATCTAATAATATCGTATCTCCGACTCCCAATATATAAAAATCATCATCCTTTTTATTTAAATACTCAATATTTAAATTATCATCTTTTAAAGAATTATTTGCATAAACACTTTTAATTAATAATTCGGATAAACAAATAAAAGAAACTAAGAAGCTAATGTATTTTGTTAAATTAAGGATTTTAAAATTTATTTTCATGACATTTCAAAATTGATATTAGTTTCATTAAAGTAAATTTTATTGGTTAAAAAAATTAAACCTATAATGTTGTTATTTTCTAAACCGATTCTTCTTGTAAGATTTTCAAAGTCTTCTTTGGAGGCTTTCCCTGATTGAACAATAAATAAATATTTATTTTTTTTATTGAATTGTGCGATATTATTGTTTATCTCTATATTAGATTTTGAATATTCTTTTAATTTCGAAATTAATTCTTCAAATATTTCACTTTCAATTTCACCTACTACAAAAATGTTAATATTTTCCAAATTTTTTAAGTAAAGTTCTGAAGTGATTTTTAAATAGTAATTAGTGAGAAGTCCTCCCTCAGCTGGGATTTCCTCTAATATTGGATATGGGAAAGTTTTTTCAATTATACCTTTAGTGAAAATTTTGTTAGTTAATTTTTCTTTAACGTAAGCACAAGATATCGAAATCAAAATTACAAAAAAACTATAAGTAATCATTAAATTTGATCTGTTCGGGGAGATTCTTGTATCTAATACAGTTGGATTTGTAATTAATTTCCAAGGGTCACTATCCTTTGCTTTCTCAAGACTCAATAATCTATATTGCGATTCAAGTTCTTGAAGAGTGAAATTATCTCTTAGATAATTATTGTTTAAGGCATGAAACTTTACAAATATTCCATCCGGTCTTTTAGAGGAATTTATTATAGAGTTATTGTTATCAATGCTTGCTAATAACTTTTGAATGGATATATCTTTAATCTTCTCGATAAGAGAACTTTTTTCTTCGATTAGTATTTTAATTCTAGTTGAATCTAAAGTATAGATTGCCATAGCTTTAGATATATCCAGCTCAATAGCATTTAATTGTTCAAAAAGAGATTGATCTGCGAGTTTATTTAATTTTGATACATATATTATTTTCTCATTATCAATATTTTCTTGTTGAAAATATTTAAGAAGTTCAATCAAATTTCTTTTATTTAATGCAGCTTCAGTAGCTATATCTTGAACATCCGAATTAAAGTTTGGAACATTATTACCTTGTGCACCAAAGTTTGGTTCCGGCCCTTTCACTACATTTAGGTCATATTTAATAGCAAATCGTTGTGCTTTTCTATAAGAATCCTCTGTTTTAGTTTTATATTCTGCAATTCTTTTTTCTAAATACGACATACCTTTTGAAATACTATCGTTTTTATTGATAGAAGAATAATCTTGATATACTTCAGAAATATTTTTCAAAGTAGGTAAAATCACATCTTTATTTTGATTTTGATATTTGATGTTTAATATATTAGTACCCTCTTCTAAACCTATATCAAGATCTCTTTGCCACCTTTTAAATGTCATGTTTGATTTCTTGTTTATTAACGATTCCTCTCTTTTCTTAGCTATTTCAAAAATTGGCATCAAAACTGAAGGGCTTTTTAATATTTCAACTTCAGTAAGCAGCTCATCACCTTGAGTAACTTGTAGCAATTGTGAAAATCTATTATTTAATGATTGAGAACCATTAAATGCTTGAGGACTATCACTTTCAAGAACTATTTGAAATTCTCCTCCCCAAATATTCTTTAACCTAAGGGTATAGATTAAGCTAACAGTTAATCCAATACCAATTATTTTAATAATCAGTTTTGCATTTCTTACTAGAAAATAATAGAAATCTACATACCTAATATCTTTATCTCCAATAGCATTTACATCATCCATGTTAGATAATTTTTCCATTTATGATTTCATTCTTATTTTATTAGTTATTGAAAATTTTACTATAGACGTAAAAAGGAACCTTTTTCGATAGATTCTCTGAAATAATTAACTGTTGACATAATACCATCTTCAAGGTTAATTTTTGGCATCCATCCAAGTGTGGAAATTTTTTTTATGTCTAAACTTTTTATAGGATGTCCATCAGGTTTAGATTCATCCCAGATTATCTTGCCTTCAAAGCCTGTCTTCTCAGCAATTAAAGTAGCTAATTCTTTTATAGATATATCATTACCTGAACCAATATTTAGATATGTCAAAATTTCACCATTCGAATTCCTTGGAGCATTTTTTGAATTAGGCGACCAATTTTCAAGAAGAAATACTGCTGAGTCTCCAAGATCATCAACGTGCAAAAAATCTCTTCTAGGAGCGCCTGTACCCCAACAAATAACCTCTTTGTCAAAGTTTTTCTTTGCTTCATAAAATCGTCTTACTAATGCAGGCAAAACGTGACTATTTTTCGGATGAAAGTTATCTCCAGGTCCATAAAGATTTGCTGGCATAATACTTATTGCATTAAAGCCATATTGCCTTCTTAAAGATTCGCATAATTTAATACCAGCAATTTTTGCAATCGCATACCATTGATTTGTTTGCTCAAGGTTACCACTTAATAGTGATTCTTCTATCATTGGCTGTTCGGCAAATTTTGGGTAGATACAATTGCTGCCTAGAAAAAGTAATTTTTTAACTTTATTTTGCCAAGAAATCTCAATTAGATTTGTTTGGATTTTTAAATTTTCTAATAAAAAATCTGCAGGAAAAGAATCATTAGCAAAAATTCCTCCAACTTTTGCAGCCGCAATGATTACAACATTTGGTTTATTTTTTTTAAACCATTGATTAACTTCTGCATAGTTAAGGTAATTTAATTCATTTCTTGTTGGATAAAATAATTTACCTCCTAATTCCTTTTTCCCATAGCCTGATTTTCTTAATGATTTTAATATTGCACTACCAGCTAATCCTGAGGCTCCAGCAACTAAAATTTTATCTTCATAAGAAATACCATTATTCATCGAAAGATATAAGACAAATTTTTATTAATTAAAATATTATGATTTTTCCCTAGGGTATATTATTCAAAAGAAATATAAATTCATATATTGTTTTTGATATTAGAGTTGTTAATTGCAAATTAATAAACTATCTTCATATCAGCATTATCATACAGAATAAGATCCAAAAACTTTATGCAAAGAATTTTAATAACAGGAGGTGCAGGTTTTATTGGAAGTCATACTTGTGTAAGTTTATTGGAAAATAACTATGAAGTTTTTTTAGTTGATTCATTTGTTAATAGTTTCCCGGATGTAACAAATAGGATAATTGATATATGTAATTTAAAAAATACAAAAATAAGAGAAAATTTAAAAGTTTTTAAGGGTGATTTGAAAGATAAATCTTTTATTAATAATATCTTCGATACAGCAATAAATTCTGGGAAACCGATTGATGGAGTTATACATTTTGCAGGTTTGAAGTCAGTTAAGGAGTCAGTATTAAATCCTCTCCAATACTGGAATGAAAATATCCTTTCATCTATAAATCTTATAAGTGTAATGAAAAAATATGATTGTAATTTATTGGTCTTTAGTAGTAGCGCTACAGTATATGGTCAAAATTCAGTATCACCAATTAAAGAGAATTCCATCTTAAGTCCTAATAATCCTTATGGGAATACCAAGCTAACAATAGAAAAAATCTTAAGTGATATTTATATTGCGAATAAAAAACTATGGAAAATAGCCTGTCTTAGGTATTTTAATCCTATAGGAGCTCATCCGTCTGGTTTAATTGGAGAAAACCCAGTAGGCATTCCTAACAATTTATTCCCTTTAATATGTAATGCAGCTTTAAACAAACAACAAAAACTAAAAGTATATGGATCTGATTGGAATACTATTGATGGTACATGCATAAGGGATTACATCCATGTTTCTGATGTGGCAGAGGGTCATTTAAGGACTCTAAAGTATTTAAATAATAACCAACCAAATATTTTAAAAATGAATATTGGGACAGGTTTAGGTACTAGTGTCCTTGAACTTATCGATACTTTTTCAAAGATCAATAAAGTTGATATTAATTATGAATTTTCTTCAAGAAGAGAGGGCGATTTAGAGGAAATAGTGGCTGATAATTCGCTCTGCAACTCATTATTAAATTGGAAGGCTGCAAGATCTCTAGAAGAAATGTGCTCTGATGGATGGAATTGGAAAAAAAATAATAATGAATATTGATTAAATTTTCTTTAGTTATTAATTTATTCCTTAAACTTTAACTTAATTTATTATCTTCATTAGGATCTTGATAAAGATGAACAATTCTACCTTTATTATTAAAGCTGCTAGACCTTTTTAAGATATTTACCTCATAACCTTTTTAAAGAAATTAAATTAAATAACTAACATCTTGCCCTATAAATCCTGTAATTAATGTTTTCTAGGCATAATTTTTAAATGAAATTTTTTGCAAAATTTGATAATTAGAAAATTATTAATATTTAAAAATATTTTTAAGCTAACCCTAATAAATAAAAGAATATTTCGTAAAATTTGAAGGTGTTTTA
>MDTE01100641.1_pt1 | contig 10195 bp, 5 predicted proteins | sample 811231 | NCBI WGS metagenome assembly MDTE01 (sample SAMN05326651, study PRJNA326480) | marine metagenome | isolation source: seawater | place: Indian Ocean: Red Sea | collected 2010 | reverse complement strand
TGCCGATTCGTCCACCATAATCCCAACCAAAACGTCGATTCGTTGCTCGAACAGTTGATGGATTCCATCTCGCCATCATCGTTTTCGGAAAGAAACGCGTATCGCTCGAGAGCGAAAAACTTCGTCAACAAACACGCGACGTTCGACGCGAGGAAAGACAAGGTGTGGAAGATGGACGCGGACTTCGTGTATAAGTTTGCTCTGCCGTTCTCGTTCGTTCGTGGCGCGAAAGATGTGCCTGCTTCCGCGACAAAGACTGATGTCGATGAAGAAGGTGTTACGACGACGACGACGACGACGACAAAGAGAGAGTCTCGAAAGGCGTCGAGAAGGAACTACGCGGAGATGATGCATCCGGAGGAGGAGGAAGAAGAGGAAAACAAGAAGAAGAGGAGGAAGAAACAGAAGGTAATGGCGAATAAAGAATTGTCTCCTGTTGTTGAGGTGCCTTCGAAGAGAGAGATGCGACATCGACGGAAGAAAGAACAGGAAGAAATAGAAGAAGAAACAACAGTTGAAATCCGAGACGGTGACCTCGCAGACGAAGAGACGCAACGATTAGCCATTTCTCTCGGGTTTACGAAAGCGATTAGATATGGCTCGTGCAGACACGCCCTACTTGAGGCCATGAGAGATAAACCTAATGGCGTGAGCGTGGAAGAAATCATGAAGACGAGCGAGAAAAATGGATTAGCGAGGAGTTGGAAGAAAAGTACAATTCCGAAGAATACTATCGTGTCTATGATGGGAGATAAAACGTTTACTAGGATTGCTAGAGGGGTGTACGTGTTGACGTGTTATTTGAACGACCGTGAGAATAATAGAGATGAGAATACTAAGTCTTTGTCTCAGGCTCGACTGAAGAAACGTCAACAGGAATATAACGAAACGCCAACGAAAAGAAATGCAAACGTGGTAGAAGATGTGCACGAAGTTGCATCGACGCGACTTCCGACCGCGCTCGTAGATGAGAAACAGTTGAAAAATAACGTAGAAAAACGAACGGCGGAGGAGTTGCAGAAACAAATCGCAGTCGCGTTCGAGGCCCAGGAGAAGGCGGAGCACATGCAAGACAAACTCTTCGCTAAGGAAGAAGAGTACATAAGAGAAGAACGAAAGAAACGGAAATTTGTGGAGGATCCCAAACCTAATTTCGATATACCGAAAGAGCGAGAGATATTCCAAGGCGACGCGGATGATCGAAAAGCGCTTCTGAAACATCGGAAGTGGCTTGAAGAAGAGAGGAAACGGCTGGATGCGTTACGAGAGAAATGGAAGAAAGAACAGCGCGCAAAGCGTAAAAAAGCCAATTTGACGTTGAAAGAACCGATCAAGTTACCCAAATCCATCAAAAACGAACGAGTCAACGTTTTAAAGTATGCGAACATCGCCGTGGAGGCCATTCAAGTCATGGAGAGTTTGCGACAAAAATTAGACCTGGTGAGAAAGAACGAGTACGATTACTCCCAAGACAAAGAAGCAATGAGATACGCGAACAGACTAGAAAGTAGTCAAAAACGGAAAGAAGAGGCGAGACAAAAAAAGCTGGAAGCCTTGGCAGCAAAAGAAGCGATGAAACCGAAACTCACCGAGGAAGAGATTGCGGCAATGGAACTCGCGAAAGCTGAAGCGCAGGCACTGAAAGTCAAAGTGCGAACGGCTCGGACAAAGTGGGAAAAGGCGAGCAAAGAGAATCCCATTGGGGATGGGGCTTTGAGGAAAATAGACAAGCTGTTAGCCGATGAAGAAGGGAGAGAACCGTTCCCGGACGTTTATATTGGAGAGAATATAAAGATGGATGAGATTACGTTTGCTGAGATTGAAATTTCAGCCTTTATGGACCACGTCGGTCGAGATGTCACCTACGCATTGCCGCCGTCGTTTCAAACGCTTTCTTACGAACTTTCGAATCCAACGGATTTGAAATTAGGGGCACTGTTCGAGCGCATCTTACGAGTGGCCATTACCACGTCGTACCAGCGTTTAGCTGAGTTATGGGACAGAACGTTAGATATTGGAAGTTGGCAAGAGATATTAGCGCAGTATTTCACGTACAAGTCGAAGTTGGTTGTCAACACATCAGTTGTTTCCCCGCACGAAGAAATGTTGAGCATCGCGCGGAAACTTTCAGAAACGCGGTGGAAACACGTTTCTCGCACAGAGCTGGTGAGCGTTCTGCGTTTACTGTGTGAAGATTGTTTGGATTCACAGCTGGTGAGAAACGCCATCGAGCGAAGAGTGCAAATGATGGACGAAACTAAGAGTAAGTTGTGGCAGAAAAAGCGAGAAGAAGTGCGACAGCGCGAGAATATCGCCACTACTGCTGGTATTGTTGATAAAGACGCAAACACACAAAATGATACGACTAATAACGCTGTAGACGAGAAAAATGCCGCTCATGGTGGCGAAGGCGAGGATGGCTGGGCACAACGCACGCGGGCGGTTACAGAAAGACAGAAAAGTCTCATCCAGAAACGAAAATTAGACGAAGAACGCGAAATTCAACGCAAAAAAGAGGAAGATGAGAATAGATTCCATCGCGAAATACAATCCTCACTGGTGAAGTCGTATATTCGCGCGCCAGAGCTTGGAAAGGATCGCGATGGACGCCATTATTACACTTCCATTGGCGGGCTTCGCGACGTGCACTCGAAAGCTCCCATCTTTTTAATCTTCGATCCAAAGGCAAGCACGGAACAAGAAGCGTGGAGTTCGATGAAATCCATAGAGAAAGTTGATAATTTTATCGCTACATTAAACGAGAAAGGTAAGAATGAGTCGGAGTTGAAAGACAAGATATTGGGAATTTATGGGTCGTTACGTTTGGCATTTGAGAAACGAGAGAGGAGAAACGCAGTGGTACTTGAATCCACGACAACGTCTTCACCTGGAGAAAAAGAAAACGCTGCACAAGTCGAACAAAAATCTACGCGCTTATCAAATGAGGATGCGTCGACACTTTTTGTGAAACGTGAGATCGGTATTCTTGCGTCGACGTGTGAATTGTACGGCGCGCCGGTTCCACAAAGCGCTTTGAATTGGCACGATTGGACGCGAACAGCGACGAAAGTAGCGGGTTCTGATTTGTCTCAAATGGCGTCGTTTGTGAACGAGATTGAAGAATCTGCATTCTTCATCAGTGAACAACCGAAACCTGGCGCAATGGGACGAACAGATGTCGTTTCTTTCCACACACCGGCAGCAAATGAAGAAGAAGAAGAAGAAGAAGAAGAAGAAGAAGAAGAAGAAATGAAGGGCGATGCTGCCAATGGAACGAAGAATGACGACGACGTAGAGCTTCAACAGCAAGAATGGTGGGAAACTTTAGCACCTCCCCACGATGCCGCGCACGATTCTCTCGCGAAAAACAATTGTAAACAGATTTGGCGTTCGGACGAGGAAAGATTGACGTGGAAAAAAGTAGTCTCATCCACGGAAAGTAAAGCTGTAGTATCATCGGCGGTCTTGGCGCACGCCTTTGCCATTCTGCGCGATGCGTGTAGCGTCATGTTCGAAACGCTCGGGAAGGAGAAGAAAGAGAGAGGTAGAAAATCTTCAACGAGAGAATCTCAATATGGTTTACAAGATCCGTACGTAACGTTTGTAGATGCCGACGAACGCATACGGCACGGAGGTACTAAACGCACGGGCGAAAGATACTAATAAATAGAGCAAAATGCTTCAGAGAAACATAGAAATAAAACGGACTACACATTTATAATGTTGATAGTGTGTTTATGTTGTAACAATAATAAAGAGAATAACTAAACCAATTCTGCGTGAAATGCAGATATTGCCGACATTGCTTTATTTAACGCCGCCAATCGATCCGTCGCATTTCTTCGCATCCTCGCCGAATCCGGATCTTCCGCCAATAACTGTTTCACAGCATTTGGATGGTATAAAGTCGAAATTAAGTGTTGCTGCAATCCTCGACCGATTGAGTTGACCAAAAAGTGCATGATAGCCTTTGGAACCATATCGGCGAGAACGGATCTCGTGAGTTTGAAGTAACTCGAAAGCAGTGTTCGCGTGACGAGCACTTGCAAAAGCTCCTCGTCGTTATCGATATCCGAGGGTAATAAGATTCCCGGCGGAGACATCAAAGATACAACCCCTAAAGAGGTATGTTTGAAGTGATCCGACGCGTTGAGATCTTGGATAGATTGTCTCAGCGAGTCGCTTCGTCTTTTCGTACCGTTCATTGTTGTTCCTTTGCTTCTCGCGTCTTCCTTTTTGGGCGTGCTTCCGCCCCACAAACCTTTCGATATCCACGATATTTTCGGTTCCGAAGCGCCGTTTTCTTTGTCCTCTAAATTAACAGACACCTCATTCGTCGAATCTGCCCGACTATACTCGCCGCGATTGTTCTTATTAAGTTCTGATGTTTTTTTTATTTTCAAAGGTGATTTCATCGTGTTCGTTTTCTTAGTCGGCGTCAGGTCGTGCTTGTCGTCTCCTTCATTTTCCGTTATCTCCATATCTTCTCGCTTTTGTTGTTGCTCGAATATAGCTCTTTCTTTTGCTCGCCTCTTTTCCAACTGCGCTTGCGCCACGCCAAGTGCTTTAGCTCCGCCAATAAAGTCAGGGTGCGTGGTGTTTATATGTGCTAACTGACAATCGACCAAATTCGTAATCATCGATTCTGCCGGTTCCAACCCGTTCTTCAAAAATTCTCTCGTCGCTTCTTCGATAGCATCAGCTAACTTTGGAAACTGCTTCGACACTTCTCTTCGCACGCAATTCGACATCATTGTGGTCAACTCATCGTACACCAACCTCGCGGCTTGGTGACATGGATCGGACATTTTTTCGATGGCTTTTCTCGCTAAAATTTCAAACGGTTCTTCGGGCAACAAGAGCACCGCTTTCGTCCCAGCTGCGTTTTGAATGGCCGTTCGAATATCCTCCTCCGATAACTGCTGCGTTGGATCTAACGAACATAAACCTTTGACGAAAATCTCTTGCAAAACGTAATGCACTCTTGCGCCACCTTCCAAGGAATCCGTGGCTAAATTTTTCGATTTACCTTGCACGGCGCCATCGACAGCATTGCAAAACGTGTGTATTTTCTGCAAAACAACACTCGCTTGTGCCGAGTCTGAATCCGGAACGCATTCGCCAAACTCTGCGACATCACACGCAGCTTTATCCCGTTTCTTCGAAACGGTTTGGTGTAGGACCGGCAATAGTCTCGCCACGTGTTCGGACAACAATCGAGACACTGTGTTCCCCAACGCCTTCATACCGCACCGGCCGATTATATCCGCGTACTCTTTCCTCGACTCGAAGAAATCTCCTTCTGCACTCCTCGCTTTTTCCATGCTTACTTTCCCCGTAATGTCCGCTTGACATCGATTCACAACCCCAATGTATCCCAATTTTAACGGCACCACCTCATTCTTCAAATACGCCCTCGCATTTGTGCCTCGATCCATAATGTCTAGTTTCGTAATCACTCCGATAGTTCTCAACCCTTCGGGATCGACCAACTGCGCCAATGTCAACGCGTCTGAATTCGCTAAATCCGAGTTCGCTGGCGATACCGCCAAAATCAAACACGAATCTCTTTTAATGTAGCTCAAAATCATATTCCTTATTTGCTTCTCGATATCTTTCGGCTGATCGCCAACCGGAACTCTTGTTATACCCGGCAAATCTACCAACGTCATTGTCAACACGTTCGGCGAACATATTTTCAACCTAATTTGCTGGTCTGATACCGCTTTATTCGTTCCAGTCACTCTGTTCGTCTCTCGGTCAATCTCCCTACGAATCTCTTCGAAATCTGTAAACCGTTCTCCGGGTCGATGGAGAAACTCGCCCCATTCGGTCGGCGCGTTTACGCGAGGATTGGAAGGCGTGTGCACGAGCTGCAAGAGGAGCGGTCGGCGCGTGCAAATTTCCGGTCCTCGCGGTAGAAAGTCTCGCCCAACCTATCGCGCGTACAAAAGAAGATAAGAATTACGTGGTTGGTCAGTTTGGCATCCGAAGCGCTCGTCCGCGTTTCGCAAAAGGTAGAGTTTGTTCGTTTCTCTTGGAGAGAAAAGCACGAAAGGAAATCTGTATCTCTCTTTCGTGCAAAAACGCGCTTCCAAAACGCGCACAGAAACGAACGAACGAACACGCACCAGCGCTTCCAAAACGCTGCTCTTCCCGCTCGATTGACTTCCCACCACCGCAATCTGCGGTAAATCGATGTCCGCCAGTTCTTCCAAACCAGCGGAGGCGAATATGTCTTGTAATTTGTTAATCAAAGGCACCAAAGAGGACCCCAAGGTTTTTTGACCACCGGCGCTCACCGTCCCGACGGGAGTGTCCGCGGTCGTGTGCCGCGCCGCGACGCGCGGCGATGCTTTCACTGGAGTGCCTCCTCGCATGCCTTTTCGACGGGTGCGCCTCGGAGATCTTCTCGCTGTGCGCGCGCTTCTGGCGGTTTTTCCAATTTTTTGTTCCCCCCCTCTCTTCAAAAATATTTAGGGTCTCAAATGTTGTGAGGAAGGAATTAGGAGAGTTGTGGAGAAACACGTATGCGCGTACACACTATTTTGAACGGCCAATTATTCCGCGTACGACTATTTATAAAACGAAGATCTCCGCCCCACTTTCTATGCCTAAATAAGCGAGCGTGTCCTGGTCTGGTTCGAGTTCTATGAAGTTCCCTTTGGCACCATCGCCTTCGTGAATCGCGAGCGTACTCGTGCCTAATTTCATGCCAAACAACTTCTCACACGTCGTCTTCACGCGAGCTACGGTGACATTTTTTGGAAAAGTGCGGTCTTTCGAACCTTTACCTTCGCGCGTGAGCGTGAGCTCAAGCGATATCGACGAACTCACGCCTTCATTTTTAGTACCGTTGTCAGATTCTCTAGATTCGAGCTGCTGTTGTGACTGCGTCGTTTTCGTCGTTTGCACGCCTGCTAACGCTCTCTCGCCGTGCATTTCTTTCAATACTTTCGCGCGAGGGTGCTTCGCGAGCACTTCATCCGAGGATATCTTTGCATCGAGTTCCATATCTTCGAGTCTCGTACCACTCGACGATGAAATTTCCGCCACGACGTTGCGTAAGTATCGAATTTCACTCTCCCTACGTTCTTTCTCCGTAATTTCCGAAGCGTTCAAGGAGAGTAACTTCCCCGCTCTCGCAACAATTTCGTGCCGACTGGCACTATCGTTTTCACAAAACGGATTGTGCGAGAGTCGAACGCACTCGAGCGTTGGAAAATGGTCCAACACGTCCACGGAATGCCACGAGCACACGCAGTTGTTCCCGAGAAACAAGGCTCGAAGGTTTTGAAAGCAGCCCTTAATGTTGTCTTTATCACCTTCGTACAAGATGTGCTCGACTGAGCAATCCGACGCGTACAAAGTTTCCAATTTTGGCAGAAAGCGCAAGGCCCAGATATCCTCCCACTTGATGCTTTTGTTGCCATCCAAACTTAACACTTTCAGCTTGGGGAATTTCAGCGAAGCGCGTTCGTCCACCAATGCAATATTTTGTAAACCGTTCCTATCCAACCTCAACTCTTCTAAATTTGGCATCTGCTCGATAATCAAAAGCGCCTTCTCCCAGCTCGTTCGCGTCTTATTCAGCGCTAACGTTTTCAAATTCCCGAACTGCGAGGCTGCGAGTGTGATTTCTTTCGCAAACGCTGGTGCGTCACCGCTGCTTTCGATATTACAAACGTCCTCGTCGTAATACGCATCCGACGCGTCTAAAATCTCAAGGTTCCTAAAATATTTCCCGATCTTACCGAGCTCGACGAATGACTTCATCAAGTTCCCCGATACGTCCACGTGCGTCGCGTTCATGTTGAATGTATTCGCAAGTACTTCTTCTTCTTCCGTACTCGAAGAAGAAGTAGTAGTAGTCTCCGCTCCTTCATCTGTTCGTGCACCCCGAGTCACCATCTCCAACCTTGCATTCGGCAACAAAATCCTCTCCAACTCTTTCAAACTCTTCTGTAAACTCGCTTTCGTCTTTAACTCGATCGTCAAATCGTCTTCGACGATGTTGTCGTCACCGCCGCTCTTTTTATTCGTCCCGAAAACCAATCTCGGCTCCAACTGCTCTTGACTTTCCAATTCGTACTTGTCCTTTGCCGCAGACACGAAATCTGTCGACGGAGCTACTTTTTGCACTCTCACAAAACTCGCTCGCGTGTTTTCTTCTTTTCCTTCCTTCGTTTGTTTTCGTTTGCACTCGAAATATCTCTTCCCATCGTGGCATCCATCGTGTTTCCCTCGCGTCTGGTCGTCCCATTCGACGCCTACCCAAATGCCGGTTTGACCGACAACTGGGCCAACGTACCGGCAAAATCCTCGGTTGCCGTCTAACGTTTCCACGCGAGCGTGTGGTTTGAGTTGGTCCGCGTTCCATTCGTCCTCGGCCGAGAGAGAAGACATCGCGCGTGCGCGTGCGCTTGTTGTGTCGATGATACGATGCGCGCGTCAAAGTTTTAAATCTTTTTTTTGTTCAAAAATCATCCAAAATGCCTCCCCCCTCCAAAACAAATGACAAAGGAATCGAAGCTAAAAATACTACGACAAAAATGTGTGCACCCAACAAAACCCCTTTGAGCATGGAAGATGTCGCCTCTTCTTGCGACGCGATGGAGGAGGAAGAAGAAGAAGAGTCAACAACGCGGCACGTTTTAGACGCGGCGTTACTGCGAGAGGACGGCGGCGATTTTTTCGCGAACGCGCGAGACGTGACGGTTCCTTGGACGCTCGAGAAGAAGAAGAAGAAGAAGGAGAAAGAGAGGATGACTGCTCGAAGGTCTAGGTGTTTGGTGGTAGCGGTCTCGATTCGGAAAATCCACGAGAGTTTTGCCAAGGCATGCGCAAACGTGAGAAGATTGAGTTTAATTGGACACGCGATTCAAACGTGCGATGCTTTAGAACCGTTGAGAAAACTCGTCAATTTGTACGATTTGAAATTGAAAAGGATCGATGGGCAGTTTGCGAATCCGGTCTGCGACGTGCCCGGGTACGCGAGAATAGTCTGCGAGGATGTGTGCGAAGGGCGGCTGGTATATTTGGATGGCGTTAAAGTTGGTGGGAAAGAAGGCACGAGTATGATGGAAAGAGCGGTTGAGAAGATGAGACGAGACGTTTTGAAACACGAGATGGAGAGGAAACGAAATGCAGAGGAAAGGAATACGAGGGAGCGTTTTAGTCAACGCGACCGGGAAGAGAAGTACTCCGAGTCGGAAACGATATCTGGAGTACACTATGAACTTCCAAAAGAGGAAACAGAACGCATAAAGAGCCTCTTTCGCAAATTTGATGCCATATACGCTTCGGCGAACGAATTACAAACACGACTGAGAAAATCGCTTTGCGCGCGAACGCATCCGCGCGAGCGCGCGCGCGCGCCCGTCGACGAGACGCTCTAAAACATTCCTTAGTAAACTACAGCTACCACTCTTCTATAGACCCTACACCTATTCGTATCTACCGCAGTCTCTGTCCTCTTCTTTCTTCTACCCATTTCCCCCGTATTTCTCCATCACCTCTGTCACCCGCTTCGCCGCTTCGTCCATCGAGTCCCGCAGTTCTAGGCATTCTTCTTCCGTCAATCGAATCGTCGTGGTCGCATGATTCCCGCCAGTCCCATCCGTCCTCTCTCGCAGCGTCAACATCGCGTTCGCCGTGGGAGAAGGCCTCTTCTCGTTCGTCTGCGTGTGATATGACGATTGGAAGAACAAAATGTGCGTCGTGAGTAGAGAACTCTCGAATCGAGCGAGACGCGCGAAAGCAAAGCGACACAAAACACACACGAAAAAGCAAAACGTCGTACCCGCTGTTGGTCCCTTTGGTGTTCTTTCGACGCGATTGGCACCTCCACTCGCCACGACGCGTCGACGACCACGCGCGACTTTTTGTCTTTAGAAGAAGAAGAAGAAGAAGAAGAAGAAGAAGAAGACATCTCTGTGTATCTGCGCGTGGTGTGCAAAGCGAAGAATATGTGTGTGAGGACTTTATGTGAACGCGCGTTTTCGAATTGGAAAAAAATGTAGGGGATGTTTTTCGTTTGAAAAGAAAAGATTATCGTCATCACTTTTGTACGCGCAGGAGACTTCCGATGATGAGAACAACAACAACAACAAGAAGAAGAAGAACAAAGATCTGCGTGTTCGGTTCCGGGTCGTTCGGGACGGCCATGGCATCTCTGGTCGCCCGAAACGACAAC
>MDTE01038633.1_pt1 | contig 10195 bp, 9 predicted proteins | sample 811231 | NCBI WGS metagenome assembly MDTE01 (sample SAMN05326651, study PRJNA326480) | marine metagenome | isolation source: seawater | place: Indian Ocean: Red Sea | collected 2010 | reverse complement strand
GGAGTCGGATTCGATGATCTGGTTCGTGAAGTCTTTATTATTGGTGGCTTTAGTATAGATCTAATAAGATGAGAATATGCTTTATTTGAAGATTCTTTGTATGGGAGCTTTTTTATAAATTGTCCAAGTTCATTCCAGCGCCCTGCATTAGCTAGTAGTCGAAGCCGTTCCGCGCTAGCTCTGGCTTTATCTTTTTGAGGTTTATTTTTTTTCGATAGGGAGTCTATGGCGTTGAGAATGCCATCAGGCGTTCGATCAAACTTAACGGAAATTAAAGCTGTGTGGAGTAGCTCCTGAGGAGACTTCTTATTATTGGAAGTAGTACGAAGTTCTGTTTTCGTTTCACTTGCTTGTTTTTCTGGTCGCTCGATTTTTTGTATAGCCTGAGTTTGTTTAGCTGGTACAACAGGTACTAAAAGCTTTGCTGGCTTAGCGTTCTGTGCTTGGGCAAGCATGGCACAAAACATTAAGTAAAACGCGAAGATTGAATTTCGGATAAGTTGGGTCACTAAAAGATAATAACTCGAGTAAAAAAGAGCCGACTTATGCCGGCTATTTTTTAGTTTGTTTGAAATCCTTAACAAGGGTTAGGAGCCAGTTCCATCAGGACGCTTGCCAACACTTGCTCCGCGGGCGTCTTCTTTCTTTTGTCCTGTCTTTGGTTTGTTGCTCTTCTTTTGTCCTCGGCATTTCGAGCAGACGTTTTTGTTGCCTTGGCACTTTTTTGGTAGAGGTAGGGCTTGAAGCTCGGAGAGATCCATTCGAGCTAGACGTACAACAGCCTCTAGATTTTTTTTGTTATCTTCAAAACTCTCAATATCATTCTTGGCTGATTGCTCAGCAAGAAGACGGAAATTTTGTCGGGCCTTTTCGATTGGTTCCATCCATTCCTCTTTTTCAGCTAACTCTAATCGCATTAACCATCCGGTATAGTATTGTGCGCTAGCAAGTGAAGCGCGGATCTTGTTTTCAAGTGGTTTATTATTACCGCCGGAAGCTTCGTCGAGTAAATGCTCCATTGCTAACATAGCTTCCGGGAGTTCTCCGATGTGAATTTGCGCGTTAGCTCGGGCAAGCTGTAATTTTAGTCGCGTGGACTTTTCATTATCTGGAAGAATAGATATGGCCTTGTTATAGGCTTCGATTACTTTTGGCCACTGAGATTTTTTTTCGAAATCTAGCGCTGATTGAATGAGCGCCTTGGAATCTTCTCGAGCCAGACTTTTTTGACCAGGGCCATAATGATATGCAATCAATGCAACCGGCGCTAGTGTCCAAAGAAATATAAGGATGTTCTTTTTCATGATTTTTTCTTAAGAACTGGACGAGAACTTCGCATATTCTGCCATGGGCTTCCGAAAAACGCAAGACCCACCGGAAGCAGTGCAAGCATTACTGCGCCAATGCTAACACATGCTAAAGCAAGTTCACGGCGGCCTTTTTCTTCAGAATCTACAAGGTTTCGTATGCCAGCCATTTCCGCAATTTGAGAAGTCGGTATTTGCACTTGGTTGACGTCTACATATTCGCCACCCAAGCGCTTGGCTAATTGTCTAAGTATTCGAGAATTTTGTCGTGACATATGTCCATCAATGAACACTCCGCGTCGAGGATCACCTACTCCTGCGACAAGTACTTTGCTAATCGAAGGAGGAAGGTTTGGGAGTCCAGTGTCAGGTAGAGTGTCACCATCACTAACTATCAGTAGTGTAGTGCTCTTAGGTTTCCAATCCTTTGCTAATTTCACGGATTCTTCTATTCCAGAAATTACACTCGTTTTGCCGGGATCAAATGCACGATCAAGCGGAAGGTCATCTAGTATATTTTTTACTACATTTAAATCGTGTGTATCGACTACCACAGGTTTGGCACTAGTGAAAAATGCGACAATACTTATACGAATCTGATCAAGGGCAATGCGTTCGAAAAGCGATAGTAGTACTTTAGCGCCACGTTGTGAACGAGTGCGTTTTTTTTGTTTGCTTAAGTCTATTCCTCCATCGTCAAGCTGCATGCTTGGTGAGACATCCCAAGCGATAATCAGATGCCGGTAACCACCCTCTGGAACTTTGTCGTAATTTGCGGTTCTAGGTCGAATAAAGAAAAGAGTTACTAGGCCCCAAGCCAATGCTGTTAGGCCCAGTACGCGGATAATTGGAGCCAGACGAGTCCAGTTTCTTCCCAGACCAATCGGTCCGAATGCTAAATGTCCAGCTTTCTTGATCCGTAGGTTATGTAACCACTCAGCTGATATAGAACAAATGGCTGTGCCTAGTGTGACCCAGAGGGCTAAGTTTGCCGTTTCAGACTCGATGTGAGGTAAGTTCATTCTACCAAGGAGTAAACCGGATGCCGAAAAGACAGAGTAGTTGCAATATCACCATTGAAATTCCAGCAAGCGCAAAAGGTTTAAAGTTATCCGCAGGAATGGGGGTTTCAGGTTTAAATTTAGCAGGTTGCATTGAGTCGATTTTCTCGAATACGGCTTGCAATGCACTGGGGTCTCCTGCAACGAATGCCTCTCCGCCGGTTCGACTGGCAATATCGTATACTTCTTGTTGTGGCTGACTGTTAGCCACGTGTATATAGTATAATACTATGTTTTGACTATTAAGGTCGCTTGAGATTTTGTCGCTTTGTCCTCTTAGATCACTGCTTGATCCATCAGAAAGTAAAATAATCATTTTATCACCCTGCGGCCTGTCAGCTAGGATTTTGTTAACTGAACGTAGCGCGAGACCGATTCGTGTTCCTCCCATGTATGGTGGCATGGCTTCAGGTTTCATAAATGGAGCGGAGTGTTTGAGGGCATCCAAATCTTGTGTTAATGGCACCCAGTGTAACACCTCAGTGCCGAACAGAGTTACGCCAAATGCATCACCTTTGCGGTGACTGACGAATTCTTGTAGAGCTTCGACTGCTTTATCCGCCCTGCGGCCATCCCCAAATGTTGCTGTCATACTGCCGGAAACATCGAGAACAAGTTCGATATTAGTCATTACTCGTTGAGAGCCTTGGCTCAGAGGCCTTTGAGGTCCAGCTAGCAAAATAATAGCGATAGCTAAAAGCATAGGACCCAAAAAGTTCGCTGTCTTGACGGTGTTTTCGAGCCAACGACCACGCCGAGCGTTAGCATGATCAAATGGCAATGTTATGACAGTCCCACGTCGACGCCATTCCCATACAAAAAGTAATACGGGTAGGGCTAATAGGATTAATACAGCGGGGGTTGCAAATGTCATTCTGATTAGGTAGGGCGCCGGTAAGGTTCGAGCAGTTTGGTAATATCCACAGCAGTAGTTCCAGGTGGTCGATGAAGCCAGTCCTCAAGGCCACATAGTAATGGTCCTGATTCTTCATGTTGTTTTAATTGCAGGTACAAATCAGCGGTGTTTCCTTCTTTGGTTAAATTAAGTCGTTCTCGCCAATGTGAAACAATCATACGTTCAAGCTGTGCCCGTCCTTCGATATCCAGCGTTCCGTTTGCAGCTTGTTCGACAAGCGGAATAAGTCGTTGGGCTAGATCTGGTTCATTGATTTCATTTGTTTCATCAGAATTTTTTTTTGATTTAATCCCGATAAGGAATAAGGGTAAAGCGGCTAAAGACCAAAATATGATAATGCCAATTAGCCAGATGGTATAGTTGGCTGAGAACTGAGGTTCTTCTTTATCTTCTTCGATCAATATCCCGTCATGATCTTCAGGTAGGATTCCGTCAATTGTTATTTTGATGGGTGGAAGATTGGTAGGTGTTTTGCCGTCTGATGTTAGTAAAAACTGATTAAGATTATACTCTCCTGATACAAAGCCAAAATATCGAAGATCATAGCGGTATGCGTTTCCGTTTGGAAAGATATCGTGAATTCTGAGGATTATTTTTGACTTATCCCCAACCGGGGCTGCTTCTAATTTTTCGCCGGGAAGGACGACCATGATTTTGCCTTCGAGACCAATTGGGGTTGAACGAGAAGAGTCATCTTTATTTTCAGCGATAATTTGAATTATGCCTATAAGAAATATTGTTGCTAAAAGTTTGACTTTCATCGTTCGCCTCTTCCAAGACAGTCGCGCTTACGGAGGAATCCACGAAGTGAATGGATAAAGGGCTGATTGATTTTTAATTCTAGATGGTCAATGCCGCCTTGTCTTAGTTCGTTTGCTGTTTCTTCTCCAAACCAGCGGCTTCGGCTATGTCCTACAAATGTTTGTTTTGTTTCAGCTTCTTCACCTCGAAAAATTCCAGTTTGAAGCCGTCCAAATTCAGCTGGGTCTATTAATTGGAGGACTACGCAATCATGTTTTTGACTTAATAGCTTTAATCGGTCGATTACTTTAGGCTGTTTTAGATCGCTTAGTACGATCAACATTACTCGGTTTGAAAGTATTTTTGAGAGTTGCTCCAGTTTTTCAGTTAGTGTTGTCCTTTCGTCAAAACGAAAATGGCGTAACTGGTGTAACCAGAGAAACATTTGGTGACGGGAAAGGCTAGGTTCTGAATTGAATGTCCTTTCGCCACATCCAACGATGCCAACTGGGCTCATTCGTGCCAAAGAAGCAAGTGCAAGGCCACCGGCTATTTGTACCGCCCATGCGTATTTACTAGTATTTACACTGGAAACACACATTGATCCTGATGTGTCTACCAAGAGGTATACAGGCATTTGTTTTGGGGCCTCATACTCTTTGATAAATGGTCGACCCATTCTTGCTGTTACCCTCCAGTCAATTTGCTTTACAGGATCACCAGATTCATATGGTCGGCTTTGTGCATATTCAATTCCTGAGCCAACAAAAGGAGATGAATCTGTACCATATTGCAGACTGTCAGCTAGCCTTCTGACAGCAATAGAGAATTGACGACTATCAAGTCCGTCACACGAATCGAGATTTCCTGTTATTGGTTTCATACACTTATGTATTATCCAATACTACCCTGTTTCTGATAGAATTTCCTTAAGCACACTTACCCCGGATATGCCTTCTGCTAATGCCTCGTATTTTAGGCGAATCCGGTGTAGCAAAACATCTTCAGCAAGGGCGTATAAATCCTCCGGAACAACATAGTTACGACCGTGGATGAATGCCCGTGCTCGTGCTGCCTGAATCATTGCTAATCCAGCACGAGGGCTACCACCAAGCTCAATGTTGGGATGGCGTCGCGTTCGACGGACTACTTCGACCGTATGTTTTTGGAATACCTCGCTAACGTGAACTTCTTGTACAGCAGTCATCATTTCAACCAAATCTTGTCGTTCTGCAACCACATTGTTAGATAAAGTATCGAATGCTGTTTTTGGCACAGCTCCGCCATCTTTTTTTTGTAATCCAAGTGTTAGGCTTCTTTTTAAGACTTCCTCTTCCTCGTCGACGGCTGGATAATTCAATCTGTGACAAAGCATGAATCGGTCGAGCTGTGCTTCGGGTAATTCGAAGGTTCCACTTTGTTCGATAGGGTTTTGAGTTGCTATGACTAGAAAGGGAGCAGGAAGTGTATGTGTTTCATTTCCAATTGTAACCTTACGCTCCTGCATAGCTTCAAGTAGTGCGCTTTGTACTTTTGGAGCCGCTCGGTTGATTTCATCGGCAAGCAGAAGATTCGTGAAAATGGGTCCAAGGTGGGTGGTAAATTCATTGGTTCGTTGATCCAGTACTTCAGATCCCAAGATGTCTGATGGTAATAGATCAATGGTAAACTGAACTCTGCTAAATTTAAGATCGATCGTTTTTGAAATGGACTGGACAAGCAGTGTTTTTGCCAAGCCTGGCATTCCTTGAAGCAATAGATGCCCACCAGTAAACAAAGCAATAAGTAGTCGCTCAACAACGATATCCTGTCCTACAACTACCTCCGCTACTCTTTGTCTAACGTCTCTAACTAGATTTTTTTCGGCTGTTTCCATTATTTTTTATTTGGATTTTCGGCTCATTAATTCCGTAAGGACACTACGCTTAGGCGAGCGAGCGGCCAAGCAGGATAAGTTGGTTATTAGTTGGAATTTGGAATAGTTTTCGTCCAGTGATGGTTAGTTAAAAGCCTATTAGAGGGGATCTATCTTAAAATTGTGAAGTTCTTTAAGCCAGTTATCATAGTTATCATGAAAGCACGAGTTCGCTTAATATTGTCCTTTCTTTTGGTGTTAGGTTTGGACTTGGGGGAAGCTGCAAACAATAACATTATTAAAGAACATCCGAGGCATGATTATGTGGAAGTAGTTGATATTGATTCTTTGGAAGAGGAATTGCGTCAAGCGTTAGGCAGTCTAGAAAGTTATTCCTTTTCTCGAAGTTGGTGGAAATGGGATCGGTTACGCCAGCGCTATGTCGATGGCGGTCGAAAGGATGAGAATGCACTCAAGGTACTTCGAGCTGTTTTTCGTGGGTTGATTCTTGATTGGTATCAGCGGTGTCAGGAACGTGGAGAAGGGGATTTGTTTTACATTTTTTTTACTACAAACAGTGGTAACAAAGTACAGCGAGAATCTGATGACGGAAGAAAGTTAAAGCGTGATCATCATGGTGGCGGTTATCATGGAGGTTGGGGAGGGGCTAGTAGGATGCGTATATATGAGGAACTAATTCGTCAAAATATGCTTTCAGACTTGGAGAAAGCCACAATGAAAAAAATCGTTTATCAAAGTCTTGATTATCGGTTTTTAGATTTCAATAAAGGTTCCCAGAGTGCAGACAATCATTCTTTTGGAAATGGCGGTGGTGTGGCCTTGGGCATTAAGTTATTTCCGGATGCCCCACAGGCAAAAGAGGCTCGTGAGTGGTTGGATAGAATATGGAATGACTTGGCTGATTTTGGTGATTGGACTGAGTGGAACTATTATCCATACGGACCAATTTTTTTGCACGGTATGCTTGATATAGCTGAGGCGACAGATCGTCTTCAGTCTGAAAGTGAGTTAATTAATAGCATTGGTAAACGCTGTCTTCAATTTAACCATGGTGGCGGTGTTAAGGGCGCACCGAATTGCGGTATTCGTCAGCGTAGCGATTTATCGCTTGTATATACTGATCCATGGAATGTTGGATATTATGATGTAGAGACTTCAAGTAGGGATGGCAATTTCTGGTATCGAATGGCGCAGCATTACAAAAGTCCAGAATACCTTTGGCTGGCAGAACAGGTTGCATTGGGAGGCCGGCCTCCCAGCGGTATGGTTACTGAAGAATATAAAGCAGCCTATATTAAAAGATTTGCTTGGTTTATAGACAGGGGTTTTAAGCCGAAAATTCCGAAAATGAAGGCAAAGGTGGGTTTGCTTAGTGAGTCAAATAAAAAGATAAAGGAACGTATATATTTGAATGCTGGCATAGAGCCAAACAAACCTTATGCCGCTTTTTTTCTGTATGATAAAAAAGATAGTCACTTAGATAATGTTTCAGGATTTCTTTATGACTATTCCTTTAATGGGGCGAAATTGCTGCATTCTTCCGGTAAATATAATAATGTATATTCTGGGAAAAATTTGAGGGGAGGGGGTAGCGGGAACGAAAGTTTAGACGCTTTGCTAGTGGTTCACGAACGTCATCAGTTTCCTGTGCATCCGGATCGAATGGGCGACGGTCGAGACTATCGTCGAATGTATATGGCAAAGCATTTGCCGGAGCTAGCACATGCTGAAAATAACGATTCTGGAGATTCGTATGGGCAGTTTGGTTTTGCTGAATACTTTGGTCCTGAAAGTCGTTGGTTACGTAAAGCTGTGCTTACGAAAGAAGGTTATTTGGTGGTTGCTGATGAATATCATGTTGGGCAATCACTGGGCCAGTCCTACAATGCTGGGCCAGTCTGGCATTTGGCAAGGGTTAAAGGGCGTGAGTTGGGTCGACAGGAACAGAATTGGTTTAGCGCGCCAGCTTTTGCTCAAGCTTGGTGGCAGCAGGACCAGATAGGCGTTACATTATATATTCATGACCATCAGGAAATGGTATTTGGAACAATAAACCAATCCTGTTCACAAGACCTCGATTTAAATACAACAACCTATGCTTATCGCCCTATTAAGGCTGGTCGAACAGAACGGTTTCTTAGTTTATTGATTCCGCATAATTTAAGCACCTCTGCAGACAGTATTGTAGGAGGCGTTAAATCATGGATTCGTAATAAAAAAGGTAAATATGGCGTGTCCATTGGAGGGGTAATGGTTGAAATGTATGGAAAAGATAACTGGTCAGTTTCACGTTGAACTGACCCAAATGTTAATGAGTCTAGGATTTGTCCGTTGCCACAAGTTGTTTTGAAATATAAATTTGCCCTATGAGTAAATCCCAATTAAACCGTTCGATTCATTCAAATGCCGGTTTCACGCTGATTGAACTATTGGTAGTCATAGCAATTATAGCAATTTTGGCGGGTCTTTTATTGCCTGCAATGGCTAGGGCTAAAGAGAAAGGGCGATCTACTGTCTGTTTAAATAATCATAAACAAATTGGGATAGCATTCATGTTATATGTTGATGATTACGAGATGTTTCCTATTCATCCAACTTGGTCGACTTGTGGTGGTAAACTTGGACTTGGACCTGGATACCAGAGTAATAATAAAAATATTGCAGCTTTTGATAAACGTCCTCTGAACAAATATACTTCCACTGCAGATGTCTATCGTTGTCCGAGTGATGCGGGAGATGTTTTACATCCGGAGCATTTTCCTAAAACCAAACAAGCTGTGAAAAAAACCTGCTTCAATTTTTATGGTACAAGTTATCTTGTTCAGTGGTCTTGGGATGGATTTGGAGTAAAGCATGTTACTGCAGGGCCGGGACAAAAACCGTTGACGGAATCTGAATTATCTAAAGCCCCAACTACCAAAATTATTCAGGCTGATTGGCCTTGGCATGGTAACCGTGCTGAGAAATCTGAAAAAACCCAGTGGCACAAGTTAGGGGTGAGGGGACTGAACACTCTTTTTGGGGATGGCCACGCTGAGATCTTTGTTTTCCCTTCTGACTTACACAACTGGGGTGGTCGTAAGCCTGATCCAGCCAATGGCTTTTGGTAAGCCATTGGCTTCAGGAAGATAATAAAATTAGATTATCTATAATTTTTAAGGAACTCTATCAAGTTTGCCATTTTTTGGTTTGTTAAATTGGACTCCAATCCGTTTGGCATCAAAGATAATTTTAGGCTGGTTAAAGATTTTAATTCATTACGATTGACCAATTGCTGTCCAAGGCCGGGTGAATTTAATTTAATACTTTCCCCTGATTCTGAAGCAATGATTCCGACCACGGCTCTTCCGTCTCTAAAAACGGCATTATAGGCAACGTATTTTGGATCAACCTGCCTTGATGGATCAATAATAGAGTTGAGTAGGCCTTCTCCTGAACGATCTGTTATGGATCTTAAATCAGGTCCAAGTTGTTTGTCTGGAGCATGACATTGTGAGCAAAGTGATTCATATGTTAATTTTCCATCGTCAGATTTACCGTTCAATTTTAGTGCGGGTGAAAATTTTGATAAGACTTCATTCCGATCTTGTGAATCTGTATTGTTAAAAATCAGTTTAGCACGTTGAGCAATTGATTTATTTTGATTATTTAATAATCGATCCCTGTGCAATGCAGAGAATCCATTTAATGGGATGACTCCGGTTTCCATGGCTAATAAAAGTTCTTCCTGCCAGGATGATCTACTGAATAAAACATCCAAAGTTTTTTTTCGTTCCTCTGCAATCAAGCTAGGCCAGGCAGTAAGAAGCATTTTAGCCGGTTCAAGTTCTGACATATTAGCCACTGACTCGATTGCTTTGTAGCGTAGTATTGAATTATTATTTGGCTTAATTAAATCCTTAAGAACTGATGTTGCCTTTGAATGCAATAGATTGCCATAGCTGATCGTTTCAATAGATTCTAATCTCAATTGCATTTCAGTCTTTGTGTTCAGTGCTAAATCTTCAGCATCCATTAGGATTTTTTTAAGCTTAAGTTCTTGTCCCGGAAATCCGTTTTCTTCCATCTTGTCTTGGTTTAATTACATCTTGTATTTTGTATTTTCTAAAAAAGTTAAAATAATTTTTCTTATTATCCTGTCTTGATTTATGATCGGTCTCTTCTTCTTTTAAATCATTTTTAATATCAACTTCTTCTCCACTAGATATTTCTTCTATTTCTTCATCAGACTGAAGTTTGCTAGATAATTGTTTCAAACTTTTTTGGTCTGAGCTTGGTATCTTAAAGTAATCTG
>MDTE01154340.1_pt1 | contig 10196 bp, 11 predicted proteins | sample 811231 | NCBI WGS metagenome assembly MDTE01 (sample SAMN05326651, study PRJNA326480) | marine metagenome | isolation source: seawater | place: Indian Ocean: Red Sea | collected 2010 | reverse complement strand
TTTTGTTTTTGTTTTCTTCAGCTGGATATTTTTAAGTCCATATATTGGACTTGGCATTGTTGCATTAATTGGAGTATTTCTGTATCTATCCTTTGGTTTAATTGATTGGAGTGAGATTAATAGAAATACGAATTGGGGCGTTATTTTATTATTTGGTGCCGCTATATCTCTTGGTATACAAATGAAAGAAACTGGTGCAGCCTTTTGGCTAGCTGAGAAGGCATTACTTTACATTGGAGTAGTTTTTCAAAATGAAAATATTGGCCGCTGGTTTATAACAGTAGTGATGACAGGAATTTTAACAAATATTTTGAGCAGTGCAGCAACTTTAGCTGTGCTTGGTCCTATTGTGCTAGATATGGGCGGTAACCCATTAGTTACTGGTATTTCAGCATCTATTGCATCTGCTTTTTCTTATTTAACGATAGTTGCGTCACCGACTTGTATGATTATCCACTCAACGGGCTTAATAAGATCAAGAGATTATTTAAAAGCTGGTTGGAAATTATTTATTATGTCCGTAGTGTTGTTAATGTTGATTTCTAATTATTATTGGCCTTTAATACAATGAAGATTCTAATTGCAATCAGTAGTAAGGAATATAGTGGGTCAACCTTAGGTCTAGGTATGAAAGTATCCAGTGCTTTAAAGGCCTCAACAACAATCGTAGATGTGGGTGAAAAGATTAATGAATTCGGTTCAAAGGACGTTAATATAGTGAACCAGTTAATTGAGACTTGGGATTTTAATCGACCTGGAGTGGAGGTATTGGAATGGGCTCATGATTTCCTAGCAAAAAATAATTTTATTGAAATAAAAGAGGATCAAAGTCAATTATTAAAAAATAAATTAATTGAAAGTGAGACAGATAGAGCAGAAGTTTTTTTAAAAGGAAAAATTGGAAATAATTTGAGCTTAATTTTGAGAAATGGCGATATTATTGGAGAGCTACGTTCTGAAGTTGAAGTTGGAGGATATGATATTACAATTATTGGGGGGAGCAAAAAAAGAAGCATGAGCCATGACTTAATCCAATACATTAATAGTTCAATTTTTATTGTGAAAAACTACAATCCAAAAAATAAATATAAATTATTATTAGCTATTGATGAATCACCTAATATTCAAAAAGTCTTAAAATATGGAGTACGTATTGCTAGAGCATTTAATTTTAAAGTGGCTTTTGTTACAATTGAGAGAAATAAACAAGTTTCTAAAAATAATGAAGATTTAATTAAATTTGTTTCTAAGTTTTTGCGTAGGTGTAAAATAAACTTTGAGAGCTTCCTAAAGTATGGAGATCCTGAGCAAGAAATTATTAGTTTTGCGGCTGATAATCACATAATTATTATGGGAGCATCGGGGAGGTCTCCACTGACAAAATTTTTCAGAGGGAGTATACCTTTAAATGTTATGGATAGATGTAAATGTCCAATATTAATAGTAAAATGATTATTTGGAATATGCTCTTTAATTAAAAACACTTTTTAATGTTTTATTTATAAATGTTATCAAAAATTATGGATAAATTTATGTTCTCTGATATTTATATCAAATACTCTCAATTTTGTTTCTCGTCCTTCATTTTCTGACCAAAATTATATTATTATTTTTAGTATAAATTTTTAAAAGAGGATATTAATTAATGGAACAACAAATAGAGCTAATAAGAAATGAATTAGACAAAATTGATGATGAAATCATGGTTTTAATTACTAGGCGGTTAAAGCTCGTAAAAAAAATTGGTAAATTGAAAAAAGCAGCCGGGAAGAATGTTTTTGATCCTGCCAGAGAGAGCTTGATAATTGATAGGTTATATAAAACCTATGGAACTAAAATTAAAAGAGGAGAAATAAAATTAATTTATAATATTCTATATAAAATTTCGAAAAAAAGGCAAAATTAACTTTTTTATTGATCTAATTATTTCTTTTATGCTAGTTTACAACATGATACAAAACAAGAAATCATATTATTGGTACTTACTTAATGGGGGATCCGTCTAGCTATTAGGTTAAAATAATTTCTAGAGCAAACCCCGACTAGTCGGGGTTTTTTTTTGCAATGAAGTCTAATATACTAACATATCGAAAATTTCAATCTCTTCATAGAAATGGTTTTTCAACGATACCAGTTTATAAAAAGGTTCTTGGTGATATGTTAACGCCTATATCGGCCTGGGTCTCATTATGTGATAAATCAAATTATGCATTCTTGTTTGAATCTGTTGAAAAAGGATCAAGGTTTTCCCGATACTCTTATATTGGTATCAATCCAAAAAAAATTATTAAGTCCATTAATTCTAAAACTTTTATCTCAAAAAATGGAGATTTTTTTGAAATAGAAAAACCATTTTTGAAAGTTTTAAATGATTTGCAGAAAAACTTTGCAAGTGCAAACTTAATTAACTTACCTCCCTTCACTGGTGGATTAGTTGGATATTTGGGTTATGAGACTATTGCATGGTATGAGGATATACCTATTCATGAATCTGATGAGGATTCTATCCCCGATGCATTTTTTATGCTCTATAATGAATTAATTGCATTTGATCATTATGAGGGAACTGTGGTTATCATATCAAATTCTAACTTAGGAGATGGAAAAAACAGTCTAGATCATTACAATAATTGTTTATCAACCATAGATAAGATTGGAGAACTCTTACACTCCAGAGTTAATCATGAAACCCTAATACAAAGATCCCATTATGAATTGAAATCAAATTTTAGTAAAAATGATTTTAAAAATGCAGTTAAAAAAGCAAAAGAGCATATAGTTAATGGTGACATTTTTCAACTAGTGCTTAGTCAAAAATTTCAAAAGAAAACCACAGCTGATCCCACAACAATTTATAGGGCGCTTAGAAAAGTAAATCCATCACCATACTTGTTTCATATTAAAATCTGTGACTTTGACATCATAGGCTCTTCCCCAGAATTATTGGTCAAAGTTGAAGATGAAAAGATAGAAATTAGACCTATCGCTGGTACCCGTGCTCGCGGGAATTCAGCCAAGGAGGATAAATTTTTGGCAAATGATTTGCTAAGTGATAAAAAAGAATTAGCTGAACATCTAATGTTGATTGATTTAGCTAGAAACGACGTTGGTAAAGTTTCACAATATGGTAGTGTAAAGTTAACTGAGAAAATGGTTGTTGAATATTTTTCTCATGTGATGCATATTGTTTCAAATGTCGAGGGAAAGTTAAAAAATGATAAAAATGGTTTTGATGCCTTAAAAAGTGGTTTCCCAGCAGGTACCGTAACTGGAGCGCCTAAATTGAGAGCTATGGAGCTAATCCACGATTTAGAAATAGAGAGAAGGGGTGTTTATTCTGGTGCTATTGGTTTTTTTGATTTTAAGGGGAACATTAATTCTTGTATCGCTATTCGAACCATGGTAATTAAAGATGATATTGTACAATTTCAATCTGGAGCGGGAATTGTTTATGATTCTATTCCTGAAGATGAGTATAAAGAGACAATTGATAAAGCAAAGGCTTTAGTAAAAGCAATTGAATTAGCAGAAAATGGTTTAGTAATATGATTGTAATAATTGATAATTACGACTCATTTACATACAATTTAGTCCAGTATGTTGGCGTAATTGATACAAATCTAGAAGTTTTTCGAAACGATGAAATAACAATAGAGTCATTAGCATCAAAACAGATTTCACATATCATCATATCCCCTGGGCCTGGTTGGCCAGATGATGCTGGTAAAACAATGGATATAATTAAGTGTTTCAATAATAGTACTCCGATACTAGGGATATGTTTAGGTCATCAGGCAATTGTGAGAGCTTTTAATGGAGATATTGTAAAATGTAATGAGATTATTCACGGGAAAACATCTGCTATTACTTTTAAACCATCAAAGTTATTTAAAAAAGTAAAAAATCCTTTTCAAGCCACTAGATATCATTCCTTGTGTGTCCATAGAGTCACATTACCACAAGAATTGAAGGTTATTGCTGAAACTAAAAATAATACGATTATGGCGGTAGAACATATTTCAAAACCAATATTTGGTTTACAATTTCATCCTGAATCTATAGCAACCAATCAAGGACATAGAATAATAAAAAATTTTTTAAATATTAAAACATGAAAAAATACACTGAAAAGATAATTTCAAGAGAAGATTTATCTCAAGAAGAAGCATATCGCCTTATGGAAATGATTATGTCAGGTAAGTTAAATGATACTCAAATGGCCGGTATTTTAGTAGCGTTAAGAATGAAGGGTGAATCAGTTGATGAAATTACAGGTTTTGCTGCAGCAATGAGAGATAAAATGGTTTCCATAACCCTAGAAAAGCCAGCAATTGACATGTGTGGCACTGGGGGAGATGGTTTTGGGACCTTTAATATTTCGACCTGTGCAAGTTTTGTTGTTGCCGGTGCTGGAATCAATGTAGCTAAGCACGGAAATAGAGCTATTAGCTCTAAATCTGGAAGTGCAGATGTATTACTAGAACTTGGATTTGATATTAACAAATCCATCAATAAGTCAGTATATGATATCGAAAAATTTGGTTTGGGTTTTTTATTTGCTCCATCATATCATCCAGCAATGAAATATGTAATGAAAGCAAGAAATTCCCTTGGCGTAAGAACAGTATTTAACAGGTTAGGACCACTAGTTAACCCCGCAAATGTTAAGGCTCAAGCTATGGGAATTTATGATGAAATTTTAACGGAATCTCAGGCGACTGTTTTAAAAAATATTGGATTAAATCGAGCCATGGTATTTTCTGGATTAGATGGACTGGATGAAATAACAACAACAACATCAACAAAAGTAAGTTATTTCATGAATGGAGATAAAATACAAACAAGACATATTCATCCAAAAGATTATTCAATTAAAATCTCCTCTTCAATCGATTTAAATGGAGGTAGTCCAAAAAAGAATGCACGTATCATTTTGTCTATCCTTCAAGGAAAATCAGGATTTCAAAGAGATATCGTGGTTTTAAATGCTGCTGCTGGAATATTCGTTGGAGGAGAGGCAGATAGCTTAAAAGACGGAGTAAATCTTGCAATAGAATCGATTGATTCTGGATCTGCTTTTGATATATTAAAAAAAGTCACATCATGAATATTTTAAATAAAATAATCGAACAAAAAAAAGCTGAAATAAAAACTTTAGATTATAAGGCTAGTAACGATAAATCATTTAATACTAAAAGTTTGGTAAATGCTTTGTCGAAAGGACGTATATCTATCATTGCAGAAATAAAGTTTAAATCGCCTAGCACTGGAAAAATAATGGATGCTAAAAATATAATTGATATTGCCAAATCTTATGAAAAATCTGGAGCTTCAGCATTATCAATCTTGACTGATAGAACCTTCTTTGATGGCGACATAAGATTTATTGAGCAAGTTGCCAACCATGTATCGATACCCATAATCAGAAAAGATTTTATTATTTCTAAAAGGCAAATCATTGAGTCAGGCATATTTTCTGCTGATGGATTATTATTGATAGCAGATATTTTAGATGAGAAAAAATTAGAACAACTTTATAGATATGCTTCTAAACTTAACATATATACACTAATAGAAGTTCATAAACGCTTGAATTTAGAAAAGGTGTTGAGGCTTAGACCTAAAATTATTGGTGTGAACTGTAGAAATCTATATACGATGGAAACGGATATAAGCCACTTCGATAACTTAATTAAGGAACTTCCCAATGATATTATTAAAGTTGCGGAAAGTGGAATTAGTTCCTCAAGGGAAATCATGCATTTAGAGGATTTAGGTTATGATGCTGTACTAATTGGAACCTCTCTAATGAAAACAGAACACCCAGGTAATAAGCTTAAAAGTATAATAGGTGAGTTTGTATGATTTTTACAAAAGTATGCGGGATAACTAATTCTAATGATGCTTTAGCTTCAGTACACAGTGGAGCCTCTGCGTTAGGTTTTATATTTTATCCTGGGAGTGAGAGATTTATTGAACCTAAGACAGCGAAGGAAATTATAGAGAAATTGCCTAAAAAAGTTTTTAAAGTTGGAGTATTTGTTAACCAAAAAAAACAAGAAGTAGTAGATCTAATAGATGAATTAGCTTTGGACGCAATCCAGTTACATGGTGACGAGAGCCCTAAATACATAATCAACTTTAAATGTTTTGTAATTAAAGCTATAAGAATTAAAAGTTCGCAAAGCATTCGAAATTTAAATAAATATAATGCAGATGCCTTTTTGTTTGATACTTATTCTGAACATCAATTTGGCGGTACTGGAAAAGTTTTCCAGTGGGAATTATTAAACGGATTATCGGATCTTAGAATCATCTTATCTGGCGGATTAAATATAAATAATATATCCGACGCCTTAAAAACAATTAATCCAAACGGAATAGATGTCAATAGCGGTATTGAATTATTTCCAGGTAAAAAAGATAAACAAAAGATTAATAATTTTTTTAAAAAACTTAAGACTATAGATGAAGCTCGATCAAGTAAAGGCTTATCCTTGGTTAAATACAACTCCATAGAAAAGGAATAAAAATGAGAATTGACTTTAATAACTACAATTTTCCTGATGATAGAGGTCATTTTATGAAGTATGGTGGAAAGTACGTCCCTGAAACACTTATACCTGCTTTAAATAATCTTGAAAAGCATTTTAAACAGTGTATAAATAGTAGTGAGTTCAAATTAGAGTTTGATAATCTTTTAAAGGATTATTCTGGAAGAGAGACACCGCTTTATCTTGCCAATGAAATATCTAAAGAATTAGGATACAATATCTGGTTGAAAAGAGAAGATTTAAATCATACTGGTGCTCATAAAATTAATAATGCAATTGGTCAGGTATTGTTAGCAAAAGCAATGGGCAAAAAGAGGATTATAGCAGAGACTGGAGCAGGACAGCATGGTGTTGCAACTTCTGCTGTTGCCTCAAGATTTGGTTTAAAATGCATTGTTTACATGGGGCAGGAGGATATAATTAGGCAAAAGCTTAATGTATTTAAAATGAGTCTCATGGGATCAGAGATTAGGGCAGTTAAGTCAGGAAGTGCTACTTTAAAGGATGCAACAAACGAGGCGATTAGAGACTGGGTTACTAATGTTGAAGATACATTTTATGTTATTGGTTCAACAGTAGGTCCCCATCCATATCCCATGATGGTTAGAGATTTTCAATCAGTTATTGGAGAGGAAACAAAAAAACAATTTTATCAAAAGACAGGTAAGACTCTACCAGATAGACTGGTTGCTTGCGTTGGAGGTGGATCTAATGCCCTTGGTTTATTTTATCCATTCTTGAAGGAAAATGTAAAAATTATCGGAGTTGAGGCGGCAGGTAAAGGGTTAGATACAGGTTTGCATGCAGCAACTTTGACGAAAGGTGAATTTGGAGTTTTGCATGGGGCAGCGTCGTTGCTTTTGCAAGATGCAGAGGGTCAGATTAATTTACCTCATTCCATTTCTGCTGGTCTAGATTACCCTGGAATTGGTCCAGAACACAGTTTGTTGTTTAAATCTGGACGGGTTACATACGTTTCTGCAACTGATGATGAAGCTCTAAGTGCATTTAAATGGTTATCGGAAAAAGAAGGTATTATACCTGCCTTAGAAACAGCGCATGCAATTGCTTATTTAAGAGATAGGAAAAATAATGTAAAAAAAGGTGAGAATGTCGTTCTTAACTTATCAGGAAGAGGAGATAAAGATATAAATACAGTTGCAAAAGCATTGGAGGTGTCTTTATGAACCGAATAAAAAGACTATTTCTCAATTCGAGTGAAAAAGTAATGCCCTATATAACCGCAGGTTACCCCCATTTGGATAGTACTGTTGATTTAGCTCTTTCTGCTGCTAAAGCTGGCGCTGATATGATTGAAATTGGAATACCATTTTCTGATCCCCAGGCTGATGGACCCATCATTCAAAAAGCAAGTGAAGTTGCTTTAGATAATGGTATAACAATGGAAATTATTTTTAAGCAGTTGAAGGAGATTAGATTAAAATCTGAAATCCCGATCGCATTAATGGGATATTATAATCCAATCCTAAAAATGGGGCATGATAGTTTTCTCAAGAATTGTTCTGAAAGTGATGTTGATGGTTTAATATTGCCTGATTTACCCTTTGATGAAGTAAAACCCTTTTGTAGTGAAATTAAAAAATCAAACATTTCTCCCATACTATTAGTTGCTCCAAATACTCCCCCAAAAAGAATTCAGGAAATTTCTGAATTAGCTGGAGACCTCATTTATGCTGTAAGTATTTTAGGTATCACTGGGAATAAATTATCATCAAAGGATAAACTAAGGGATTACCTTAAACAAGTGAGGCTTAACAGTAAAACACCCTTTGTGGTAGGCTTTGGAATTTCTTCAAGGAAGGATGTTAAATGGTTTAATAAGTATTCTGATGGAGCAGTGGTTGGTTCTGCTATCATCAAGAAATTCGATATTAAGAAAAATAATAATAAAAGTTGTGAAAACTACATTAAAATGCTGAAGGGAATGGAATGAATAAAATTGGCATTCAAGGAGGTGAAGGCAGTTTTTCAGAACAAGCTGCCTTTCGCTTCTTAGAAAAAAACGATCTAAAAGATTTCCGGGTTAAGTATTTAATAAACTCAGAGTCTGTACTAAAAGAGGTAGAAAATTCTAAAGTGAACTATGGTATTTTTGCAATGGAAAATGCTCAAGGGGGTGTAGTGATTGAAAGTGTGGAGGCGTTAGCAAATTATAGGTGTAAAATAGTAGATATGTTTCAAATACCGATTGTTCAAAATCTAATTGGAACAAAGGGAATAGATATTAGTGACATAACCCAAATTCATTCACATCAGCAGGCATTGCGTCAATGTAAAAATTATCTAAGTGAAAATTTCTGGTCAAAACCTCTAATTGAGGAGGATGATACCGCTGAAGCAGCAAGGAGACTAAGTGAAAAAAAATTGCCGCGAACGGCAGCAGTGATCGCAAATAAATCATGCGCAAAGATATATGGACTTAATATTTTAAAAGAGAGTATACATGACCTAAAACACAATCTTACACTCTTTATTGGAATAAGCAAATGGAAAGGCTAATGAATACTGTGGGAATAATTGGTTTTGGTAGGTTTGGAAAAACCTTAGCTAATATTCTTCGGAAGGGCTTTTTAATTAAAGCATATGATTTAAAGTCTGATATTATGGATTCAGGAAGTGACTTTTACAGCTTAGAAAAAGTCTTGATGGAGCAAGTTGTGTTCATTGCTGTTCCAATAAGTCAATTCAAATCTGCAATTATAGATATCTCAAAAAAAATTAATACGAGGACTACTATAATTGATGTTTGTTCAGTTAAAAAGTACACTTCTGAAACGATGTTGAAATTTTTACCAAAAGGTGTAGGAATTATTTCCTCTCATCCAATGTTTGGTCCTGATTCATATCTTTCAAATAAAAAGTTAAAAATGATGATGCACAATACTAGAGATAATCATAAACAATATAAATTTTGGAAAAAATATTTTTCTGATCAAAATATAAAAATATTAGAAATGACACCTGATACGCATGATATTTTGGCAGCAAAGACTCAAGGGATTACTCATTTCTTGGGAAGAACTCTAAAGGAATTTGGTATTGAAAAAACTAACTTGGATACTCAAGGTTTTCGTGATTTAATAAATCTAGTTAATCAAACCTGTAATGATACATGGGAATTATACACCGATTTGCAAACTTATAATCCATATACAGATAAAATGATTAAAAAATTAAAAAAGTCCTTAAATAAAATGGAAAAACTATCAAAAGGAGATCAAAATGACTGATTGGAGTGTGAACAGTTGGCGAGATTATGAAGCAAAGCATATTCCAATTTATCCTGAGGTTAAAAAATTGAGAGAGGTAGTAAATAAACTAAAGAACTTTCCTCCTTTAGTTTTTTCAGGTGAGATAAGATCTTTGAAAAATAGTTTATCTGATGTGGCTGAGGGGAATGCATTTTTACTTCAATGTGGTGATTGTGCTGAGAGTTTTTCTGAATTTCATGCTGATAACATTAGAGATACCTTTAGGGTTATTCTTCAGATGGCTGTGATCTTAACATCTGGAATGAAACTACCAGTAGTAAAAGTAGGTAGGATGGCAGGACAATTCGCAAAACCAAGATCAAATCCAAATGAGGTTATTAATGGACAAAGTCTTCCAAGTTATGCTGGA
>MDTE01179786.1_pt1 | contig 10197 bp, 8 predicted proteins | sample 811231 | NCBI WGS metagenome assembly MDTE01 (sample SAMN05326651, study PRJNA326480) | marine metagenome | isolation source: seawater | place: Indian Ocean: Red Sea | collected 2010 | reverse complement strand
TCATGGCTCCGAGAACGTCACTGATTCACTGAACTAGTGGCGAGATCTCTATGGTATTACAAGGATTTTCCCGTCTGTATTAGGATCAGATAACCGCTCAAATGCGGTTATAACCTCTCTAAGCGGGACTTGGTCCGTCACTAACCCAGCCACATTAAGTTGACCCGAACCCAACAATCTTAGCGTTTCCGTGAATTCGACCGGCGTGTAGCCGAGAACATATTGCATTGATAATTCCTTATTGATTGCAATAAGAGGGCGCGATTCATCTATTTCGAGGCACACCCCTACCACCACAATCCTCGACTGTCGCGGTGCATTCGCGAATATCTGGTCAATCATCCCTTTGACGCCAACACATTCAAAAATAACAGTGTGGCCATCCTGGGGCCATTGAATGTCTGCTAAGGGGTTCTCGATATTTGGATCAACAACGGTGCGAGCACCCAGCCTCTCAGCTAAAGCCCGCCGTCCATGCGAAAAGTCACTCGCCACAACTTCAAAGCCACGCATTGAGAGAACTGCAATAATTGCAAGACCAACTGGACCGCAGCCAACGACCAGGACTTGATCCCCTGGGCGAAGATTTGCCTTGTTAACCGCGTGCATACCAACGGCTAGTGGCTCTGTAAGCGCTGCTGTCGTGGCATCCAACCCAGTGGGTACCGGGTTCAAAAGTCGCTCTGATAACACCATGTACTCCGCGAAACCTCCTGGAGCGACATCTGAGAAGCCTAGACCGATCATCTCCGAACGGAGAAGCATCGGCATCGAGCAAACTAGATCGCCAACCCGATACTGATCGCCTGTGCCCTGCCCAAAATCAACTATTTCACCGCAGAACTCGTGCCCAAGAACCACCGGTTCCTCAGTAGTCAACTTGAATCCGTCGCCCACTGCTCTCGAGGTTTGAATAAACGCTTTAGTGTGCTGTAGCGCATGCAGATCAGACCCGCAGATACCGCAGGCTTTGGTCGCCACCAAAACCTCTCCCTCACCGGGATTGGGTACAGGTATATCTTCAATCCATAATCGACCATCTTGCATCAACGCCGCTTTCAAAGCTGGTGTCTCAACATAACTTGCTACAAGTTCGTCTGCGAAATTGGATCCTGGATAAGCTTTTCGTACATCTCGTGCCAATGACGAAGCTTAAGCTCGTTGTAGTCAGCAAATCGCAAATGCTCCCTGGAAGTTGCTTTCATCCCAGCATAGACATGCTCAAGGTTTCGGATGTCTTGATTAAATATTTTAGCCAACATCCCCAGTTCGTGGGCCTCTGTGTAATCGTCATCCGGACCAAGCCAATGGATTTTCGAGACAGGTTTGTAGTCTCCATCCTCGGGGATTGGCGATAGGTACATGCACTCCATGATGCACTCTTCATGATTATCGCCATTGGGCCTAAACCGATAATTGATTTGGTTAAAGGACCCCCATGGGTGCCAGTTAGGGAAAACAGTGAAAAAGATAGACGCAGTCAATTCAATATCTGGGATACTGTCGGCCACAGAGGGGACGATGTCCTTCAATACCTGTCTCTGAATTTCTGCACCGCCTTGACGCGTGTTTGCCCTCGCGCCGAGCTTGTCCTTGATCCGGCCTGCTGCCCGAGTGTTACTCATTGCTGAGACTGCTTGCTCGGGCAGTTGGCACCCACCAACCCAATCACATAGGTGCGGATTGGCATCAGTCAAATCACCCTCAATCCACTCAGCAGCGGTGGTGAATTTCCCAGATTTTCCTTTGGGCGTTGTAACTTGAACCACACCATCACCCAGATCCTCATAAACCCACCCATTCAAAGGGTGCTGGACTTTGTGCACTCCATCCAGCTCGACGGGCTCCCACGCGGGCATACCATTTCCTTCGAGCGCGCCACAGCGAATCGCGCGCGAATAATTGCCAAACGCATCATATTTCGTACACAAGTCATGAGCCCCTCCTGTTAAAATTTGAGGATGCGTCATCAACACATGATAGGACTCCATAAAGGCCTCTTGGACAACTTTCCAATTGGCTTTAACAATTTTTGCTATGTGGGCAGATTTATATCGCTTCGTGTAGGGAAGAAGCGGGAAATGACTATCTAAGTCACCTAAGAAGTCCTCGAGAGCCTCTGCATCAGGGTCTGGATTAATAAAAATAAACCTTCCCCAACGACTGAGCTTCACTTCTGGCAATGCCTCGTCGTCCCGCTTCAAACCCTTGTAATCATAGGCGCAAGGAATTTGCTTCAACGAACCATCTAAATTCCAAGACCAGCCATGGAACGCGCACCGTAACTCATCCAGCCCTTTGCCTCGGCGTTCCCTCAACTTGCGACCACGGTGCAGACACGCGTTGTAGTAGGCTTTGTATTCATCTTCTGCAACCCGAACAATGAGAAACGACATCGATGAAATATCATAAGGTACGACATCGCCGACATTAGGCATGTCATCCTCATGACAAGCGACCTGCCAAGACTTTTTCCACAGTTGCTCGCGCTCTAGCTCATGATAAACACGCGAGGTATATCGCTTCACTGGGACCAATGTAGGCCCAGGATCCATAGGAGCATTTCGGCGAAGAGCATCAGATATATTCTCCGGATGAGTGTCCGCCTGAAGCAATTTTTCGAACGCTTCGTCCATGGTACGCACACCGTTGTTTGCTGCTGTGTTCATGAAAACTCCTTGTATTGCGACTACATCCATCATGGACATATATAAAAAAGATAAGGCTTAGTTTACATAAAGCCTTTTTCCTTTACTCCGCTGAATTTTTGAAGCGTCCGCGGCCAAGCCAAACCTACCAGGCCGACCCATGGCCCTTCTATCTGCCTAAAATTACCTCTAATCGCTCCGTTAAAAAAGCATGGCTGACGGTTTCCTGTCAATGAGGGGACCACTGCAAGCCAGCTGGAGGCTCAAAAAGATAGGGTCCTTTTCTTTCAGGGGTCTGGCAGTGCTTGATTAATGGCGTAGAAGGACTCAGGATCTTGGTATACACAGGAGAATTATTATGAGTCTTAGCCAATCCCTCTTTGATCTGACCGGTAAAACTGCGCTCGTCACAGGCGGGTCCTCCGGACTAGGCGCATACTTCGCAGAAGTTCTATGCGAGGCCGGAGCTAAAGTTGCAATTGTCGCAAGACGAACTGAAAAACTAGAGGAAGTAGCCACATTGGTTCGCTCAAAAGGAGGGGATGTCAGAACAAAAACCTGTGACATTGTCGATGCAGAGCGAGTCGCAGAGGTCGTTGATGAGCTTTGGAACGAGCTAGGAAGAATTGACATCCTAGTTAATAACGCCGGCACTGTTGGGGACGGCGGGTTTGTACCTGAGAAATTGCCCCACGCAGTATTTGGAGAAACAATTCAGACCAATCTTGTTGGTCTTTGGACCTGCAGCCAAGAGGTTGGAAAGCGAATGCTCAGTGACGGTATGGGTGGATCGATCATCAACATCACCTCTGTCATGGGTATGGGGGGAGCGGCAGATCACCCGCTTGCCTATCAAACATCTAAAGCCGGCGTAATCAACTTGACGCGGAATCTTGCTTGCAGTTGGGCCGATCGCGGCGTCAGAGTAAATGCTATCGCCCCTGCATATTTCCCGAGCGAGATGACGGGGCCCTATTTGGCTGTGCCAGGGTTCGAGCCATATGTTCAAAACGCTACGCCGATGGGGCGTCTAGGCGAATTAAATGAACTCGCAGGTCCTCTCCTCATGTTGGCGGGAGACGCAGGCAGCTATATGACCGGCGCTCTAATCCCTGTCGATGGGGGATATTCGTCTGGTGTTGGACACTCAAGATGGACGGACGACATTTATGAAGGGCTGAGCAATGTCATCCCCGACCGGGGATCGATTCATATCAGACCCAATTAGATCCACTCGGCAACTAAATTGAAGACGGGCTCGATGTGACCTCGTGGCTCTGTAAAAAACGAGTCAAGTCGGCCTCATAAAGAGACGAGCTATTTCAATACTTTTGCTACAGCGAGCGAAGCAACTCTAGCCCGCCGTGGTCAATTGCAGCCTGGCTGTGTCTGATTGCCATAGAGGCCACAAGTTGATGACCTCGCTCGTTACTGAGATCAAGGTTGCCCCCAGCGACCATCGCAGTTGCTAGTCCACCCATTAATTGTGCGTGTTGATAGTCCAGCCAGGCCTGCTCATTCGTATAGTCAATCACTCCGGACTCAACTAAAGTCTGATGATAATGCCGGACAAGCCCAGACTCTTCATCGCGTCTCAACTCGAGATCCATTGAGCCGCTAACCAAGTACGCAAGGTCATAGACCCCTGGCCCCCTACCGATCCCTTGCCAATCAATCACAACCACCCGCTTCGAGCCGTCCCGGGCGAACAACATATTTTCAACTCGATAATCCTGATGCGCGATGGTCCAAGGCGACCGGTCTGAAATAATTTTATTTAAATTTAAATAGTTACCTGAAAATCCTCTAAATATAGATAATTGATCATTAGTTAATACCTTGCCAAATCCTGCTTCAAACGCAGGTAAAATTTGGCCCAGCAACTGATCGACGTATTCAATTCTAGGGCCCGTCATCGACGGTATCCAATCGAAGACCTCTTCTTTTCCTTGGTCCCACCAAGTCGCATGTATAGCTGCAAGAACACCCACTGCCGAGTAGGCCTCATCGACCGTCATACCCTCAGACTGACTCACTAGCTTAAGGTCACTCAGGTCCTCCATTACGATCACGAAATCAGCAGTGCCAGGCACTATTTCAGTGTAGTAAATCGTGGGTAGCCCAACTTCGACAGCAGGAGCCAACTCGTTGTAGAAGCGCACTTCCGCATCGAACATGCCCAACGCAATGCCCTGCTGCCGATTATCCTCAAAAGAAGATGGCAGCTTAACTACAACACTTCCTAGCGCCTCAGCCTCGGCATCGCCAGAGAGAACCACTTTAAAGATATCGCCCATTAAACCAATGCCCTGACCTACTTGTTCAACAGCAATGGATTGAACCTTGCACTCCAGGACATTACTGATCCAAGTCGGAGTTACATCGTGAATCGTCTTTGGAATCATGCTCATTACCCAAACTAACTACACCCGTATACTACCTCGGCTGGGTTGTATTGAGGAGGCAGCTGATCAAGATATACGAATAAAGACTCGCAACTGAATAACGCCGAAAGCCTACGACAATAAATTGACTTCGAGTCATTCAAGTGCCTCGTTACTCGGTTTCATCAGTTAAATGGTTAGCGCATTCAGAGCGTGAAAAAGAGGAACAAGACGACAGCCCTGCGCTGTGGCAACCTTAGTCCCTTAAGTGGCTTCAATTAACAATATATACAGCAGGAATACAGATGTTTGATTTTAACGGGAAGGTGGTGCTCATTACGGGCGCAAGTTACGGTTTGGGGGAGCAATTTGCTTATGCGTTTGCAGATGCTGGTGCGGATCTTGTTCTAACCGCTAGAAGTCAGGAAATGCTCGAGGCAGTTGGCGCCGTTTGCCAGGAAAAGGGAGCTCGTGTAAGCGTTGTAACAGGCGATGTCTCCATCGAAGCGGATGTTAATCGCGTCATAGACAGAGCTATAAACTCACACGGACATATTGATGTGCTAATTAATAACGCTGGGATAGCAGACGCTCGCGGGGTCGCTGCCGAGCAGTTCGACACAGCCACATTCAACCAGATCATTTCTGTAGATTTGTTGGGGGCTTTCTTATACGCCCGAGAGTGTGGACGGCGAATGCTTGAACGAGGTAAGGGCTCTATCGTCAACATTTGCTCAATCATGGCAAGTGGCGGAAACGAAAACAACGTCATTGGATACACCGCTGCCAAAGGCGGGTTACTCAATCTCACCTATCAACTAGGAAGTGAATGGGCTGACCGAGGCGTTCGAGTGAACGCTGTTTCACCGGGCTTTATAGTCACAGAGATGACTCGCCCAATGCTTGAGGCCATGGGTATAGACCGATGGATTGCAAGTCGAACCCCAATGCGGCGAGTAGGAGAAGCTCAGGAAGTGACCAACGCGGTGATGTTCCTAGCATCGGATCTCGCAAGCTACATTACCGGGGTCGATCTTCTCGTAGATGGCGGAACCAACGCGAGTAATGGCACGTTTCAGATACCTCCAATTCACCACGAGTGGAATACCGATACCCCCATGGTACCCTCCCCTTATGAGCCTGTGCAGCCCAGGCCTGACTGGTATCAGGCTCTGGAACAAGGCGTTCCAGGGGTGCACTACCCGATACCCGATTCGGAAAGCTAGAGCAGAGACGCCGACGCAAAGGATCAGCTGCCTTGAATCAACAACAATCAAGCTAACTTTACTTCTCTAATATAACCAAGGAGAACTTAATGCCTTTACAGGATATTTCACCGATCAACGATCAGTTGGCAGACATTATTGTCCGCGCTGATGAGCCATGGATAGAAAGCTCGGCCGGTCAAGCTTGGATGAAAGTTTTGTGGGTTGGCCCAGAGACAGGGCGCTGGGCTGCTCTTTTTCGTTGGAAAAAGGGTTATATTGCCTCCCCCCATAAGCACCTTTCCGATGCCCATACATACGTATTAAAAGGTCAACTGAAAGTTCGCGATGGCGTACTAAATGCCGGGGACTACGATTATGAGCCAAACGGCGTATTGCATGGCGAAACCGAGGCCCTAGAGGACACGGAGTATTTGTTCATATGTGATGGACCTGTTCTTTTTTTCGATGACAACGGACCCACACATTATTTGAGCTGGGAGGAATTAGTCCGAATGCGTGATGCTGCCACCGCTTAGCCGCGCACGAGAGTCGCTAGGCCCTCGCTCGACAAGATTTCGACCCAATAGCCGTCCGGGTCTTTTATGAAAGCGAGCCCTTTCATCTGGCCATCCTCGGGTCTCTTGATAAAGTTGACACCTTGCGCCTCGAACTTATCGCATGCCGCCTGCACATCTGGGACGGTAACACCTATGTGACCAAAACCTCGTGGATCTTCATTGCCATTGTGATAGGAGAGCGCTGGATCGTCCTCCGAGCCGTGATTGTGAGTCAATTCGAGAAGCGCCGGCTGATCAAATAGCCATTTCGCTCGCTCTTTTGGATCAGAAGGAACCTCACCGCTTACATACCCAAGAAAGTAGAGCGAAAATCCCATGTCCGGAAAATCGAATTGATCGATAAGCGTCATTCCCAGGACCGTCTCGTAGAACGGAATTGATATCGCTGGGTCCTTTATCCGAAGCATAGTTTGGTTAAGGACAAATCCGTTGGTCGATCGAGCATTTGTAGCCACCAGCAGTTCCTTCCATAAGAATGAGATAAGACGACATCCTTGCCGAAGCGAGGCAAGACTGCAACTTAGATAAAGAAACATTCGCGGTCGACAGTTGGCGGTGAAGTACCGAGTCGAACGATAGGCGCTTTTGACAAGACCTCTCTGGTTTTGAAGACCAGGACGGAGACCGCTCCGCAAACTTCACCACTTCTTAGTTTATCACTCTCAATCGCCTAACAAGAGCCTATAACCATGCTAGTAAAATAATCGCTGCATAACTTTTCTAGAGTGACCAAATAAGAAGTGGAGTGCAAAGCATCCCGAAAGTATTGCAGCAGTTAACGCTAAGGATGCAAAAAAGAAACAGTCAGCTCGTCTTGGAACTACTGTCTGATTGACGAACGGTTGTTGCAATCGCTCGCTAACCATTATGGACGCAGCCTAAGGGTATAGCTGTCTCGAGGTTGCAATCAGGCCCCAAGGAGAGAAGCGCAGCAAGTGCCTTAACTGTCCATACTAGAGCAGCCGATCTTCTTAAAAAATTACCTCAGCGCAATCCGTCGGGGTGACCACGCCGATCGCTGCGGCATTCACATATCCTGCATTTCGAAGTCGTTCCAAACAGTGGTCTAACTCAGTTCGGGCCACGCCGATCAGCAAACCACCCGAGGTTTGAGGATCAAACAATAGGCGCAGTCTAGCCTCGTCAGCTGTCGAAGCCGGTTGTGCGTTGAGCCATCCATCTACAGCAGCACGATTGTGCGATGAAAGACTGCTCTCGACGCTCGTTTGTGCGAGCAGGCTATCGACTCCCGGCAAAACCGGCAGCGCATTAAAATCGATGGCAACGCCCTTTTCATCGCCTTGCACCATCTCACTTAAGTGGCCTGCCAAGCCAAAGCCTGTAACGTCTGTCATTGCAGAGACATCTAGCTCATCTAGGGCCATCACTGCATTACGATTTGACTGAAGCATTGCTTTAATAGCGGCCTCAATTGCTCCTGATTCAATCTGTCGCTGCATCGCTGCAGCAAAAATCAACCCCACCCCAAGCTGCTTGGTTAGAACGAGTACGTCACCTACTCGCAGCCCTCGCTTTGATCGTACTGAAGCCCCAAGCAGGCGCCCGGTCACGGCATAACCTATTTGTGACTCAAGGCCTTCGGTACTATGACCTCCATGGATAGTAAAACCCTCAACGCTTGCCTGATCAAAACCACCCGCACTGAGTTGAGCAAACAGATTATCTGCGACTCGACCCTCAGATTCGGCGATAGACAGATTCGCTAGCACCGACACCACCTCTCCACCCATCGCGTAAATGTCACTGGCAGCGTGGATCAATCCGATCCGCCCAAGCAGATATAAATCTGGGACGAGCGGCCGAATCTGGTCAATGGTCTGAAACCACAGCTCACCCGCGGTGTCGCTAAAAGCGTGCGCGTCATCATAGGTCAACGCATCGGTGCGCTCACCTAAAACCTGCTTGAGACGCTTGGCTGGAACCTTGGAGCCGCACCCAAGGCACCGCATTTGATCGCTACGATCTGAAGGCAAGTGCGGCGCCATCCCAGGCCAACCATTGAATTGCGCAAGAAAACGCCGGTCAATTCGATCTTTCATCCGCCATACCCAGTGCCCGGAGAAAGAAACGCCATTTCTGAACCCAATTGCTCGTTGCTCGCCTAGCGCGATCAGCGCGAGGTGCTGCGATTGCGGCTTGTACGAGTTAAGCGATTGCGACTCAAGGTAGGCACGAAGATTCGCGGCAAGGATCGGACCTTGGCGAACTGCGTAAACTCCGGCTTTTGGTCTGGGATCCATCTCCATGGTAGCGGTATCACCTGCCGCGAAGACGTTGGGATGGGACACACTTTGGAGCGTCGGTGCCACCAGGACATATCCATGCTCATCTAAATCTAAACCGCTCCCCCCTAGCCAAGGCATCGGCCTAGCACCCGTCGCCCAAATCACTTCTGAAGCAGGAATGGACGCTCCATTTGCGCCGCGAAGTACACGATGCTCATAGCCCGTCACGTGCTCGCCAGTTGTCAAACGGACGCCGTATCGATCTAGCGCTCGGATAATGGCGCGCCGCACCCGAGAAGGCGCCTCGGGAAGAAGGTGCTCACTTGCGGAAATAAGGTGGATATCCTGGCAAGGACCACCTGTCTCACCCGCCTCCGCTTGCGCGCCGCGCTTGCTTGTCAACGCAGTCGCGATAGCAAGCGCGATTTCAACTGAGGCTGCGCCCCCCCCGACGATGGCTATCGAATCCTCGGGGGTTAGTCTCTGGAGACAGTCCTGCCATCGATCAATAAAGCTTGCGATCGGTTTCACTGGCGTGATGAGGTGAGCGTCCCCAGAGAGTCCGCGAGTGTCAGGGGTGATTCCCACGTCTAGCGATAAGACATCGTATTGAAGACTTGGCCGTTGACTGAACGTTACCGTTTGCTGTCCTGGATCAACCCCGCAGATCTCATCAAGCACCCAATCGATGCCTGCAGCCTGACACAACTTGGCAAGATCGATATAAATGTCTGAGGCCTGATAGTGACCTGCAATACAACCGGGCAGCATGCCCGAGTAAGCCGTTTTTAGAGAAGGTGTGACTAACGTCACCTTTACGCCAGGAATCGGCCGCATGCCCAATTGCTTGATCACCGTTACATGGCTATGCCCGCCACCGACCAATAGCAGTTGTTTACTGGGACGAATTTGCTGCACGTTCGCAGGCCTCAAATTGTTCATCAATGTACTGACCAATCAAATCGAGCGATGTTATCGCCTCTGGAATGCGACCGACCAATACTTGGAACACGTGAGGAACGTTTTTGAACACTTTGAGCGCCGCACTACCACCCGCCTCGATAATGTGATCAACGTACTGCTCGGCGTCTGCCAAGAGCACCTCCGAATCACCCACGTGTACTAATACAGGC
>MDTE01118696.1_pt1 | contig 10197 bp, 10 predicted proteins | sample 811231 | NCBI WGS metagenome assembly MDTE01 (sample SAMN05326651, study PRJNA326480) | marine metagenome | isolation source: seawater | place: Indian Ocean: Red Sea | collected 2010 | reverse complement strand
CAAAGGCAGAACATCAATGCATTACCTCCTGTTGGTGAGCAGACTCTACAATTTACTTGGACGGTACCGGAATCTCAGCAATTAGGTTTGACGAATTTTTCATTTGAGGTAGACCCTGATAATTTAATGCAAGATGATGTTAATCAAAGTAATGATTTGTTATTATTCCCCATGTTTATAGGTTTAATTCCTGTAGCTGATTTAGTTGATATTCCCTCAACATATACTTTAACTGATATTATGTTAGATGCTACCGGGAGTAATGATGGTGACGGTGGATCTTTGCATTGTACCTTTGAAATAGAAGTTGATTCAAATCAATTTGAAACTTATGAACAATCTGACTGTCAAAGAATTGTTAATTGGCCCGATGAAGGAATTTTCCATGTTAATTTATTAGTCACAGATGAAGAAAATGATCAAGATGAACTATCTGTTGATATTGAAATACTAAATCGTGCACCTTGGGTTAACGTTTCTTCACCATCGCCTAATATTTTGGCAAAAACTAGTATCACCTTCAACGCAACGGATTCAGGCGACTTAGATACATTAGATCAAACAGGCGCCCCTCTAACTTTCGAATGGCTCCCACCAAATCGCTCTGATGGTGTCCCTTATTCTTGTCAAGAGGGCCCTATTACAATGGAATGTACAGTCACTCCTCTAGAAGAGGGTGACTTTGTTATTCAGTTACAGGGTACTGACGATGATGGCGCCATTACTACCGGGGAATTTGTGTTACAGGTAGAAAATATCGCTCCTGAATCTGCAGTAATTTCCATAGATGGCGGTGTAGGAGAAAATAACGAATTATCTCCAGCAGTTTGGTCTGTTTATGAGGACCAAGAAGTTACTCTAAAAGGGGATGCTGTTGACACAATCAATGATCAAAATTCTCTTACGTGGAATTGGAAACCTAGTAGTGATAGAAATCCTTCATGGCTAGAATCCAATGTGGGCTCCGATTCAGAAATTGACGTGATTTGGAGTTCTTCTGGTAGACATACTATTGGTTTAGAAGTTGTAGATGACAATGGACTTAGTATGGTTACAACAGGTCAAGTAAACGTCATCAATGTTCCACCAACAAGTGTACAATTTGGTGCTCAACTTCCAGTAGGTGAAGATAGAATTTTCGAATTAACCGGCCAATATTCTGATACTCCATCCGATATGGATACATTGCAAGCATGTTGGGATATTGATTTAGATTATGATGCAGATGATAATTTAGTCAAAGACGATGATTGTGATTATGTTGGTGATACGATAAGTCATTCTTGGGGTGAATCTGATGATTATACCATACGATTTCATGTGACTGATGACGATGGTGATGTTGCAGAATCTTTGGTAGTTATATCGGTAGTAAACTTACGCCCGAAGTCTATGATTAGCATTGATAAAACTAAATTTTCAGTTGGTGAAGAAGTCGTAATTTGGGCTAATGGTACGACCGATTCCGATTCAGACATGTCATTATTGTCTTATTATTGGGACTTAGATATTACTTATGATAATAATAATGATGGTGACCCAGCAAATGATATTGATGGTATTTCTTCTAGCAATGGACCTTTACGCCATACATTTGATAAACCCGGGATTAAGAATATTAGATTGATTGTTTCTGATGGCGATGCTACTGATACTTCTGACATCACAATAGAAATTGTTGAAGAGAGTAAAGGGTTTCTTGGGGCAATGGGGGAAACAGCAGGAATAAGCAATTTATTGATTGTACTATTAATCGTAATTTGTGCTTTATTGGGGGTTGGATTTACAATAATGAAAAAAGAAACTGAAGATGTTGATTTTGACGATCCCAGCTCACTAATTGATGATGCTGATAATGCGAGTGATTCTTTGTTTGAAGATGATTTTGAAGGTGAAAAAGTTGAAGAATTGGTTAATCAAGAAGAGGAATGAAAACCTTCTATTATTGAATTCAGAAGGATTACCCTCAAATGACATCATGATTTAGGTGGACTTGATAAATCTCAATGAGTGGAAATCCATGACTAACATTTACTCTTTTTTTGGCTTGCCTGATCCAAATGAAGGTACATTGGAAAATAAATCTAAGATGTCTAATCAAAGTGAACCAATAATCAATAAACAAACTTCAGAGGTAGAGGTTCTATTGAGTGAAAAATTTCATGATTTAGGCGAGAAGAAATGGCAAGAGTGGTCGCGTAGTCGTATGGCTCCACCCAGGGTAGCAATTCGTTATGTTGAACCTGACAAATTACATCGTCTACCAATTCATGGCATTACTCAACGATTGATGGGTGGTGACATGGTTGTTGTTGACATTCGTAATTTGAAACATATGAAAGCTCAGCAAGATGCTTGCCGAAGAGAACTAGGGAATATGTCTGATAGGTTAGGTGCTCCAATCTTTTCTTTAGATTCTGAGGAAACTCTTCTTCTTGTGCCTGGGGCTGGAGCAGTAGTAGATACCACCACACATCATTTAGGAATAGATGAAAATGTTTGATTATTCATTGTTAAACCAGTGATCTAGTTCTCCTTTTTCAATTTCATCCAAGGCGACTTGAGTATAATCTCTGTAAGCAATCCACTTCGCCAAACCTTCTGCATCATCACCCGATTCAGTTTTTTTTTCAATCGTTTCATGGGCATAATTAAGACAGCGTTGTAAGAAATCTTTTACTGCATCTTTTCGTAATTCAGAATCCATAGTATAATCTCCTAATCAATTTCAATTCTTTTTGCTTCATATTCATGTCTGGTCATCATGAACCTAGCAGGGTTACCTGCCCATACTTCATTTGCTGGTATGTCTTTTGTTGCTACAGAACCTGCTGCAACTACTGCATTTTCGCCAATAGAAACTCCTGGTAGAATTGTTGCTCCACCGCCAATCACCGCGTTGTTTTCAACAATTACCGGAATCCATTTTCTTTTATCTCTACTTGGTGGGTGGCGATCATTTAGCAATGTAGCATTGGGCCCAATAAATACATCATCTCCTAATATACAAATTGATGCTACGTATGCTCCACCTTGAATCCTGACTCTATTTCCTAATTTTGCTTCACTACCAACATGAGCAAGTGCTCCAATTGAACACCCTTCACCCAATTGTACTTCACTACCCAAATGACATGGACCCCATGCCACAGAGTTGTTGCCTAAATCGTGGCGTACACCATTCAAGTTATCATTAGAGAGAGACATGACCCCACTTCGTATTGCTGCTTGTGCTCACTTCTTTCAAGTATTTTGATGATTTACCATCAATTCTTTAGGTCTTGCATTAGTTTTTCTACATGTCCTGTTGTTTTTACTTTGTATCCTGCCCAAGCAAATGTTCCGTCTTGATTAATTGCAAAGGTTGAGCGTACACAACCCATGTATGTTTTCCCGTAGAGTTTCTTTTCTCCCCAAGCGCCATATTGTTGATGTAATTCTGTTTCACTATCTACAATTAAATCGAAAGGAATAGAATATTTGTCAGTAAATTTCTGATGGCTCTTTGCTGAATCTTTAGATACTCCAATTACTTTCCATCCATCGTTTTTCAATGAACTAAAATTGTCGCGGAAGTCACAAGCCTGAGTTGTGCATCCAGGAGTATCATCGCGAGGATAGAAATAGATTATTACTCCACTATCTTTCAACATTTTAGAAAGTGTGACTTTGCTTCCATCTGTCAATTCTGCTGTAAAATCGGGTGCTTTATCACCAACTTCAAACTGGGGTGTCATATACTTTCATATTAGCCCGAATACCTAAGAGTAACGGACAATATTTTGAACAATTTATGACGCGAATGAGCAGATAGGGCAATCCAGTGGCTCATGCCCCCGGGCAGGACAATATTCTCTGCCAAAGTAGATTATTTGCAGGTGACGGCGCCCCCATTCATCTTTAGGAAATAGTTCTTTCAAGTCTTTTTCAACTTGAACTACATTACGTCCTTCACTGAGTCCCCAACGTGTTGCTAATCTATGAATATGGGTGTCAATGGGAAATGCGGGGACTCCAAATGCTTGGACCATAACAACACTAGCAGTTTTATGACCAACTCCAGCTAAGGCTTCTAACTCCTCAAATGATTGAGGAACTTCGCCATCATGCCTCTCAAGAAGTTGTTCAGCCATTAAATGTAGGTTTTTTGCCTTAGTTGGGGCAAGTCCTATTTCTCTGATAATATCTCGAATTTGTTCTATCTCTAATTCAACCATTTTTGATGGACTTCCTGCAATATCAAAAAGTCTGGGTGTGACCTGGTTTACTTTTTTGTCAGTAGTTTGTGCTGAAAGCATTACTGCAACTAAAAAGGTGTATGAATCACGGTGATCTAGTGGAATTGGTTGTTCAGGATAAAGTTGGTCAAGAAGATTACCTATTGCTGTGACTTTTTGTGTAATATCCATCTAAATCACTCTACTTCAACAGATGTGTCGGTTTTCCAACCATAACTCCCTGCTGCTACAATTAAGCTGATTGGGAGGATATAGCAAGGAAACCACATCCAATTCGCCCAGTCTTGGTTTGCTCCTCCTAAAATGAGGAATAGAATCACTCCAATGAGCATTGCAGGGAGTATGGAAATGCCCCCAAAAACTACGGCTCGTGTAACTCCCATAGATGCTGGGTATAGGGTAAATTGAATGAACCTTCGGCTCAATTATCTTGACAAAAGCGCTTCAATTTCTTCACCGGAATAACAGTTTAGCAAATCTTTTGGTTCAAGCCAACCTTTGCGAGCAATTTGTACTCCAAACCACACATCCCGAAGCCCAGTAGTATCATGGGCATCTGGATTAATGCATATTGGTACACCTTGGTCTCGTGCGAATCTAACAAATCTCCAATCTAGGTCTAAACGATATGGGCTTGCATTGATTTCCATTGATTTCAATTCCCCTTCCGAATTCAATTCTCCCATGCGCCGAATAACTGCATGCAAATCCACATCAAATCCATCTCTTCCTTGTAATATTCTACCTGTAGGGTGTCCGATAATGGTACATGTGGGGTCTTCAATTGTTTTTATTAGAGCTTCAGTATTTTCAATTTCGTCTCGTGCTTTCCATGTTGATAATTGATGGACACTAGCAATCACGTGGCCTAGTTGCTGTCTTGTTTCTGGTTCATAATCTAAAGAGCCATCAGGCAATATATCGCATTCAGCACCGTGTAATAGTCTGAAATTTTTACCACCATCTGACCAATTATCATTTAATTCACGAATTTTCTCTCCCTGTTCTAGAAGATCTTCAGCATTAGCACCGATTTGTCTACCTCCAATGTTGAGTATTTGGGAGTGATCTGCAATTCCTAGAAATTCCCAATCCATGTCCATTGCTGCACCCGCCATTTGTTCTAATGTTGCAACCCCATCTGATAGAGTGGTGTGATTATGTAGTGAACCTTTCAAATCTGTAGGCATAACTAATCTTGGCAGTGATTTTGATTTAGCAGCCTCAATTTCACCCATGTCTTCTCTTAATTCTGGTGGTACCCAATCGAGTCCTAAGTGCTGATATATTTCATCTTCATTAGTTGCATTTAGTGAATATTTGGCGGCATCTAAGCCTTTTAGGTCACCTGCTTTGTCTTCTGGAATTAGGCCAAATTCATTTAGACGTAATCCTTTGTCAATTGCTAATTGACGCATTTTGATATTGTGTTCTTTGCTACCTGTAAAGTAAGCTAAGGTGAAAGCAAAAACATGCGGAGGTACCATTCTTACTTGTGCTTCAATTGTTCCAGAAGATTCCATTTGAGAATAATCATCACCGCCTATGGCATGAAATACGCCACCATCAAGGGTGCCTAAATCTAGGTTCCGTTCTAGAATACTAGCTTCTAGAATAACACTAACTTTACTATCCCCCGCGCCTTTAACTTCGGCGATATCAGGGATTGCTAGTATGGCTTTAGTAACTGCTTCAACATTTTCAGGTTTTACTGATGCCACGATATCTAAATCTCCAACAGTTTCTCGTCTTCTTCTTGCGCTGCCTGCAAGTTGTGCGTGTTCAACTCCGTCAATTCTTGCAACCATAGCCTCAAATGTCTCGCCATATAGTAAACCAACATTTAGGCGACGGCGCCCTTGAAACCGAGCAAGTAAATCAATCCCATCAAGTATTTTTTGTTGGCTTTTTGAACCAAAACCATCCAAACATGAGACCGCATCTTCATTACAAGCGGCAGTAAGTTCAGCAATAGAATCAATATTCAGTTCATCATGTAGTTGTTTGATTCTTTTTGGGCCTAAACCTGGAATGGCTAGCATTTCTATCATTCCTTCAGGCGTGCTATCATACAATGATTGTAAATCACCCCAAGTACCTTGGCCCAATGCTTCAGAGATTAAAGCAGAAATTCCTTTTCCAATTCCTTTTACTTCAGTCAATTTTCCTGATAGATTGAGTTCCCATAGATCTGTTTCTAGAGATGCAATGGTTCGACTCCCATTTTCATATGCTCTAATTCTGAATGGATTTGCATCTTTTAGTTTCAGTAATGTAGCCACTTGTTCAAGTACGGTGGCTATTTGTGCCTTGGAAAAATGAGGCGCCTCATCGCGACGACTTTTGGGTAGAACCCAAGACTTGATTGAAACCATCCGCTCTCCTGTAGTGTTTGAATAGGCCATCTCGCTTGAACCCTCGCTTTGAAGTGCTGCTTCCCTTTCGGGGATTCATGGATTTGATTGGTTTGTTAGAGACTTTGTCAACAACAACCTGTATTGGTGCGTTCATAATCTGGGTTAGTATAGGCACATTATCTAGGACTGAAAATTCAGAAAGAGTTACTCAGCAAATTATGACTATAATTTGTTTTACTGCAGCGGCTTCTCTTTTTGGCCTCCATTACGTTGGAGGTTCTATTTTTGGTTCCACAAATATGGCTAGAGTGTTGGCTGTAATTTGTATTGCAATTGGAATCAGTGCTACAATGAATATCAAGGGAGAAGAAATTCAAGGAGAGCCAAATCCTCATCAATTGATGAAAGAAAGGAAGGAAAGAGATGAATTGGAATCTAATGATTAGCTAATTTTCTGTATTCTTTCATCTGTTACCCATTCATCCCAACTTGAATCAAATCCAATATATGTTATCAGATACTTTCCTGTTTGATCTTCATTGAGAACGTTGGCATCCCACCAACTTCCATTCCATTCGACTTTGACTTGTTCGCCTACCGATATTACTGGCTTATTGAAAGGGTGGTCGTCAGGTTTGACATGCCAACCAGTAGGTCCAACAACATAGTTAGTGTTTCTAGTCTCAACCCTTGCCGTTGCACGTTCATCATATTGTATTCCTACAATCGTAGATGTTCTTACAGGACCTTCTCCTAATTTTGGATGATCATAGGCATATCCCTTCAAGCATCCATCCTCGATATAAGCATCTCGTATTACAACTTCTGGCTTATATTCAGTGGTTTCAGCATTATCTTCACTGACCATATACTTTACCAATTCTCGGTAGTCAATTTCCGAATCTAATGCAATACCTAAGGACTTGAACTCTTCCATTACTTCATCCACATTTATTGGATCTTCACCCATTTCAGTTAGGATTTCAAAGTACTTTCTAGCAGAAATTGTTCCACTACCGTTCTCATCGAATACCTGGAATGCATCAATCAACTCTTGCTCTGCTTCCAATACATGTTCTAGATAATCCTGAACTTCTTCCGAATCTTCTTGTAAATGTTCAATTCTACTCCATTCAACATTATCTTCGATATCTCCATCATCGTAATGAATCATGAAAGTGTGGTCTTCATGTTCTGCAGTAATTTTCCCAGGGTAATAATGCCTGTAATTCTTCCAGTTTACAATTACACGATCTCCAGCATTGTATGGTGATGCAGCGGGACGAATTGTTCCGGGAGATGTTCCAATAACAACAGCGTGCTTTGTTTCTACTACTGTGTCTTTAGGTACTTCAATTTTGTATGTGCCATCATCGTTGATTCCAACCACAGTACATCTGTCCAACCATCTTGCATTAGTTGGACTATGATATTCCACGTGATCGCCAATGTTGAAAGATGCTGGTAATTCAATTTCAGGTGTGGGTGGCGGAGGTGGTGCTGAGGGTTCCTGTCCAACCATTCCTAATTGTTGTAGGGCAGTAATTACTGCTGTTGTAACTGCTGTTGGGTCATTGTTGATAACCGTACTATGTACTACATCTCTTCCAATAACGGAATCCTGCATATTTAGTGTCTGTTCATTGGGTGTAGGAGCCTGAGATTCTTGGGTTGGTGGGGCTGGAATCCATTCACTTCCAGTCCACATAAATTTTCCATCAGGACTAAATGTAGGGTCAGTCATAAACATTGCTGAATGCATTTTATTATCAACATTTTCATAATATTTATTGAATTATTACAATGAATATAACGGTATCAGATTTTTGTTTTGAATCCCATTGCGCGGATAATACACCATCCTGCTCTGGCCTCAAAAATGGTGAATGCACTTGAGAATAATATTATGCCTAACAATGCCCACCAGATTGAAGATTCAATGATATTTAATGCAATGAGGCCTCCAACAATTATCGCTAAAAACAATAATTTTATTCCTAATTTCATTCTTGCAGCTTTACCTCTTGCATCTATATTGCATTGCATATAATCAACCTCACAAATAGAATTTACTTTTTATCTAGTTCAATACCGGGGCCCCTAGTATGTCCAACTTTCCCCTTCTTTTTCTTAGTTTTTTTATCGCCTGATTTTTTCTTAAATTTTTTCTTTTGTATGTCTTCATCAATAATTATTGGAGATGTTTTCTTAGGTAATTTTTCTTTTTCCTTAGTCACTATAGCTTCAAAACTTTCTGGCTTAGTATCAATCCTATTTTTTGCTGAGACTTTAGTTTCTAGATTATCTTCAAGTTCTTCTAATTCTGAACTCCACTCTTCCCCTTCAATCTCAGTGTCATTCAGTTCTTCATTTAATACTTTGAAGGCATCATTTGGAGGGCTTGGTAAATCTAATTCCCCAACTATGACTTCAACCATGTCTGGTGATAGAACCTTCCCTTCAGCTCCTCTAACTCCTCTTTTTGGTTTTTGTTCTAGTTTATTTGGATCATTAGCCATATCTTGAATAGATGGGGTTGGTTGATTTTCTTCTTGCTTATTTTCGTCAATTGTTTCCTCTTGGGAATCTTTGGTTTCAATTCTACGTGTTTGTAATATAGAAGTGGAACGCTTAGCAATCACAAAGAGAACCAAAGGAATTACAATCACAAGTGCTAGAACAGTTTGGACTGAAAAGTTGTAATTTGTTTTTGCACTCAACCAACCTGCAAACGAATTTGCTTTATCTATTACAGGGTTTAGTGATGGTGCCGTATTTGAGCTACTAGTTTCAGATTTAACAGAATTAACCAACACCCCTAATGAAATAGAATAGATGGGTGTTGGATCACTTGATTCATTGAAGTATAACGTTCCTTTGGTTAACCCTACTTCAGTTGCGGTAAAATCTAATCTTAGTTCGTTGCTATCACCTGCCATATTATCTTGTTTAAGATCAATTATTTCTGGCAAGTTGTCAATTCTAATTCCATTACCTGTATCCCATTCAATATGGACTCTAATGGGGACCAAACCTTCATTTTTTACGGTACACAAGAAATGGCTAGATTGACCTAATGGTAAAGTATGATCGGGTGGATTACATCCAATAGAAAGAACAGCTCTATGCAGATTACCATCATTAGGAAAATAGTCAATTAGTTTTGCATTTACATTACTATTGTCTCCATATCCGTCTTTATCTAAGTCAGACCATTGAGTTGATTCATTTACGAATGCATCAGCACCATCACTGATCGTCCAGTTTTCATCAGGGTCTGACCATCCATCGCCATCGGAATCCAAGCAACCGATTCTGTCTTCACTCGAACTGCCATCGTAATCAGGGCAGTCGTCATTTGATTGGTTAGCGCCTGTAATAGGTAAAACAAATAACGATGCTATAACAAGCAGGACGATAAGTGGAAGTGTAGCACTTCGCCCCCGCATGGTTGAATGGTGCTGCTTTAATGCTTTGAACTCTCGTAATTAATGAGTGGCAAAAATATTAGTTATAATTTCAAGCACCTTCTTCAAGATTCAATTTATCATCAATAAAAGCCCGCATATATTCAGGTAATTCTCCATTGACGAAAATCACAT
>MDTE01044948.1_pt1 | contig 10197 bp, 10 predicted proteins | sample 811231 | NCBI WGS metagenome assembly MDTE01 (sample SAMN05326651, study PRJNA326480) | marine metagenome | isolation source: seawater | place: Indian Ocean: Red Sea | collected 2010 | reverse complement strand
TCGAACCCACGAATGAGTTGCCCCATTGCTAGTTTTCAAGACTAGTGCTTTCAACCGCTCAGCCACCCCTCCGGAATATCGTTTTATAAGCAAAATTTAACAAATCATCAATTGAAATCGTTATAAGTTGATATATTGTTTTTTTTAATTATCAAAAATGAATAAAACAATACGCATTATAGCTTTATTAACTTTTGTTTTTTTAATAAATAAAATTTCGATCTTAAAAGCTGATGATAATTTTAATTTGTGGTTAAATAATTTTAAAAAAATTGCAATAAAAGAAGGGATTTCAAAAAACACAGTTGATATTGCAATGAAAAATGCAAGATTTTTACCAAAAGTAATTGAGTATGACAGATATCAACCGGAATTTTACGAAGATACATATACTTATATAAATAAAAGAACTAATAAAGACAAAGTTAGAAAAGGGATATTTCTTTACAAAAAAGAAAAAAATTTGATCGACAAAGTTGAAAAAAATTTCACCGTAGAAAAAGAACTTTTATTAGCTCTAATGGGCATTGAAACTAATTTTGGCAAATATCTTGGAAAAATGGATATCATATCTTCATTGGCTACACTCAGTTTTGATAAGAGAAGAAGCGATTTTTTTACAAATGAATTATTAGTTTTATTAAAATTAATTGATAAAAAAGTAATAGATAAAAATATATTATATGGATCATGGGCTGGAGCATTTGGAAACTTTCAATTTATGCCTTCAACTATCAATAGTTATGCTTTAGATTATAATAATAATTCTAGCATCGAATTAAAAGCCATTGAAGATTCTTTTGCATCAGCTGCAAATTATATAAATAAAATTGGCTGGAAAGCCAATCAACCATGCTTTTATAAAGTTGAATTAAAAAACGAAATTCCCAAAAAATACCTGAATAGTTCAGCAAGAAAATTAATTAATAAAAGAAAAGCTAAATATTTCAAAAAATATTTAAAAAATCCCAATCAATATAAAATTGATGACAATTATATTTCTGCAATAATTATACCAGATAAAGATATTATACCTGGTGCAAACAATCTAAAACCTGCTTTTATTGTTTTTAATAACTACGAAAAAATTCTTAAATGGAACAGATCATTAAGATTTGCTTTAGCCGTGTGCACACTAAAAAATAAATTTAAAAATGAAATTTAAACTACTTTTTTTATTACTTTTTCTATTTTCATGTTCTGCTGGAACATCACAAAAAAGTCTAATTAAACCGTATACATCGAAGGGCTTCGCATTAATTTATAATGAAAGTGATTATTCTAATAAAATTTTATCTGGCAAATTGGATAACAATAAACTTCAAGTTGCCCACAGTACTGTCAAAAAAAATTCTATTTTAAGAATTACAAATCCTGATAACAAAAAATCAATTGAACTTTCAGTTACAAAAAAAATTAATTATCCAAGTTTTTTTAAGGTGGTTATAACTAAAGAGGTTGCCAAAAAACTTGATCTATCTAATGAAATCCCACATGTAGATATTATTCAAAAATTCAAAAATAAATCATTCGTTGCAAAAAAAGCAATTACATATTCTGAAGAAAAACAAGTTATAAACAAGGCTCCCCTTACCAAAGTTAAAATTAAAAATATATCTAAACAAAAACCTCAAAAAAAAATTGATAAAAAATTTTCAATAATTATTGGAGTGTTTTACTCTGAAATATCTGCTTTAAATCTAAGAGATGAATTAGAAAAGCAACATGTAAAAAAAGGGAGTTTGAAGGTCAAAAAACTTGGTAAAAATAAATTTCAGTTATATGCTGGTCCATATAAGTCAATTAATACTTTAAAAAAACGGTACTTTGAGTTAAACAAGTATGGATTTGATAATCTTGATATATCGCAAAATGATTAAAACTAAATTATTAACTTTTTTTATATATTGTCTTTTTATCGTAAATTCGTTTTCTGCACCAAAAATTGATATTAAAACTGGAATTTTGGTAGACTATAACTCAGGTAAAATTTTGTATGAACTCGAACCTGATCTATCAATATACCCAGCTTCAATGACTAAAATTATGACATCTATAATTGCATTTGATTTATTGGAGCAAGGAAAAATTAATTTGGATGATGAAATAATCGTTTCTGAAAACGCTTGGCGTATGTCTAAGAGCGGATACTCATCCATGTTTATTATGTTAAATGACAAAGTTACTGTTGAAGATTTGTTGCGAGGCATAATAATAGTTTCTGGAAATGATGCATGTGTAGCTTTAGCTGAAGGAATTGCCGGTACAGAAGAAAATTTTGCTGAAATGATGAATGAAAAGGCAATTGAAATTGGTTTAGAAAATACAAATTTTACAAACTCATCTGGTATTAATGATCCAGACAATTACTCAACAGTAAGAGATATAGCTATCATGTCAAAATATTTAATTGAAAAATACCCAAAATATTATGAATATTTTAAAGAAACTGAATTTACGTGGGATAGAACTGGCGGTGATCCAATTACTCAAGGAAATCGTAATCCTTTATTATATAAAAACATTGGTGCTGACGGAATAAAAACTGGTTATCTTGTTTTAGAAAAATATTCACTTGCTAGTACAGTGCAACGGGGAAAGAGAAGACTAATCGCTGTTGCCAGTGGATTTCAAACAAAACAAGCTAGATCAAAAGATTCTATAAAATTAATATCATGGGGTTTAAGGAATACAAATACATACGAAGTATCAAATATTCAAAATCCAAATTTTAAGGTTAAAACCTGGTTAGGAAAAAAAGAATTTGTATCGGTTACAACAAGTGAGAATATTTATATTACCATAAATAAAAAAGACTTAAAAAAATTAAAAGTACAAGCAAATTACAAAGGACCTTTGATAGCACCAATAAAAAAAGGGGATGAAATAGGAACATTAACTGTTGACCAGGGAGATGGTTCTATATCTTCTTTCCCTTTATATGCCCATGAAGAAATTAAAAAAGTTAATTTTTTTAAAAGTCTTTTTTTATCATTTAATTATATGATTTGGGGAGATGTATAAAAAAAAGTTTTTTTTTATTGTTTTCGAAGGAATAGAGGGATCCGGTAAATCTTATCTTAGCAGAAGGTTATTCAAAAATTTAAAAAAAAAGAATTTAAACCCAATTCTAACAAGGGAACCTGGCGGAACAAAAAGTGCCGAGATAATAAGAGAAGTTATATTAAAAGATTATTTCGGTAAAGCTTCAAAAGTACAGTTTGATAAATATACTGATACACTCTTATATTTAGCAGCTAGAAATGAACATATAAGAAATAAAATTAAGCCTGCATTTAAACAAAAAAAAATTATAATTTGTGATAGATTTATTGATTCTACTACAGCCTACCAAGTTTATGGCAAAGGTGTTAATAAAAATCTTATTGATAATATTCACAAACATATTTTAAATGGTATTAAACCTAACATAACTTTTTTACTAAAAGTAAATATTTCAAGAGCTTTAAAAAGATTAAACAAGAGAAAAAAGAAAAACAGATATGATAAATTCAGCAAAGCCTTTTATATTAATGCTCAAAAGTCTTTTATAAAAATTGCAAAAAAAAATAAAAGAAAATATTATATTTTTGATAATTCACTCGATAATAATAACATAGAAAAAAAAATTACCAATATAGTTCTTTCTAAATTAAAATAACCAATTTAATGAAAAAGAAAATTAATAATTATGATACATTTAATTCTATCCAACTCTTTGGATTAGACAATTTTTTTCATGATTTTGTTAAATTATATGAATCAAATAAATTTCCCAAGGTATTGTTGTTAAGTGGCGATAAAGGATTAGGTAAATTTACATTGGTTTTTCACTTAGTAAATTATTTATTATCAAATAAAAATACCGAGTCTTATAATTTGGATAACTTTAAAATTAATCAACAAAGTCATATTTATAAACAGATATTATCTAATGTTTGTCAAAATTTTGTTTATATATCCAATGAATACAAAAGCAAAACAAGTATAGAAAACATTAGATCATTAAAAAAAACATTTAATAATTCATTATTAAATAATATGCCTAGATTTATTGTTTTTGATGATGTTGAACTTTTGAATATAAATTCAGCAAATTCATTATTAAAATTAATTGAAGAACCTAGTGATATTAATTATTTTATTTTAATTGATAACAAAAGACAAAACATTATTGAAACAATTAAATCTCGTGCAATCGAGACAAAATTTTATATAAATATTAATAAAAAAAAAGAAATACTTAATAAACTAATAAATATTTTTAATTTAGAAGATTATTTTACTTATGAATATCTTAATCTAACTACTCCAGGTCAAATATTAAAGTATACAGAATATTCAATGAATCTTTCGATAGATTTAAGTATGGATTTTTACGAAATTGCATCTGTTATTTTAAATAATTATAAAAAAAATAAAGACGATTTACTAATAGACACATTAATTTTTATCCTTGAGATTAAATTTTCTAAAAATATTAATAATAAAGATAATTTTATAACCTCTTCTAGAGTTAAAATTGATTTATTAAAGCTTTTAAATAATTATAAAAAATTTAATTTGAGTAACAGTTCCATTTTAGATTATCTTAAATCAACAAATGTCCATTATGCCTAAAAAAAATTTTTATATTACTACACCAATTTATTATCCATCTGGAAAACCACATATGGGTCATGCTTACTCCAGTATCATAGCAGACATATTTGCAAGATTTAAAAGATTGGATGGCTTTAATGTTTTGTTTCTTACAGGTACTGATGAACATGGATTAAAAATGCAAAGAGAAGCAGAAAAAAAATCAAAAGATATTAAATTATTTTGTGACGAATTATCATCCAAATTTAAAAGCTTAACAAAAACTTTAAATTTATCTAATGATGATTTTATTAGAACTACAGAAAAGAGGCATTACAATTCTGTTTTAAATTTATGGTCTCTTTTAGAAAATTCAAAAGATATATATCTATCAAAATATAAAGGCTGGTATTCAGTTTCAGATGAGGCTTATTATGATGAAGACGAAATCGAAACTAAAAATAATATTAAGTATTCAAAAAATTCAGGTTCTAAAGTTGAATGGGTTGAAGAAGAATCTTTTTTTTTTAAATTATCATCCTGGCAGGATAAATTATTAAAATTATATGATGAAAATCCAAAATTTATATTACCTGAATCTAGAAAAAATGAAGTTGTGCAATTTGTAAAAAAAGGTCTTAAAGATCTTTCTGTAAGTAGAACGTCATTTTCCTGGGGAATACCAGTTCCTAAAAATTCAAAGCATGTTATATATGTATGGTTAGATGCATTAACAAATTACTTAAGTGCATTAAATTTTCCTAATATTGACGATAAGAAATATAAAACTTATTGGCCCGCTAATGTGCATATTATTGGAAAAGATATATTAAGATTTCACGCAATTTACTGGCCAGCCTTTTTAATGGCAGCGAATATTCCTGTTCCAAATAGAGTTTATGGACATGGCTGGATACTTTCAGACCAAAAAAAGATGTCAAAATCTTTGGGTAATATTTTAGATCCTATAGACATAATTAAAAATTTTGGCACCGATCAATTACGTTACTATCTTACAAAGGAGGTTTCGCTTGGTAATGATGGAAATATTTCTTTAGACAGTTTAAAAGATTGTATTAATAATGATCTAGCCAATAATTATGGAAATTTATGTCAGAGGGTTTTTTCTTTTATTAATAAAAATTGCAGCTCAAAAATACCTTCATTTTCTAAATTTGGGTCAGAAGATAAGAAATTAACATTTGAAATTATTGATAAATTGCCAAAATTAAGACTATTTATGGATAACCAAGATTTAAATTTATACATGAAGCAAGTAATTAAATTTTCATTTAATGCAAATAAATATTTTAACGATCAAGCACCATGGAAGTTAAAATCAACAGATCCAGAAAAAATGAACACAATACTTTATAATATATTAAATCAAATAAAATCCATTAGTATATTGTTTTCACCAATAATACCCGAATCTACATCTAAAGTTTTAAAAGCACTAGGTGTAGAAAACAAAAACAGGACTACAGAATATATAGAAGATTTCAAAAACCTAAAACCAGGTAACAAAATTGATAAATTAGATATATTATTTAAAAAAATTGAAAATGATTAAAATTGCAATAGTTGAAAAAATTGATAATGACGGAATAAAAATTTTAGAAGAACACTCAAAATTTGATTTTAAAATTATTGAGGATATTTCTAAAGAAAATTTAATTAAAGAATTACCAAAATATGATGGCTTAACCTTACGCGTAGTAAAATTAGACTCTGATATTTTAAGTCATTGTAAAAATCTCAAAGTTATATCTAGACATGGAGTAGGGTATGACAATGTTGATTTAAATTTTCTCAAAAAAAATAATATAAAACTATTAATAACTGCAACTGCTAATGCTGTAGCCGTAGCTGAACACGTTATGTATATGATGCTTTCTCTCTCAAAAGGTGTTACTTCATACGATAACGTTGTAAGAACTGGTTCTTTTAAAAAGAATGTTGGTAAGATTCAAACTTACGAATTATTTAATAAAGAGATTCTAATTGTTGGTTTCGGCCGTATAGGAAAAAACCTAATTAAAAGATGTTTAGGTTTTGATATGAAAGTTAATGTTTTTGATCCATTTGTTGGAAACGATATAATTAAATCATATGGTGGTACAAAAATAGAAAAATTAAATTCAGGGATTATTACATCTGACTTTGTATCTATTCATATGCCATTAAACAAAGAAACTAAAAATTTATTTAACATGGAAATGTTAAAAAAAATGAAAAAAAGTTCAATTTTAATAAACACCGCAAGAGGTGGAATTATTAATGAAAATGATTTGGACATAGCTTTAAAACAAAACATTATTTTTGCTGCAGGCTTGGATGTTTTTGAGAAAGAACCACCTGATTTATCTAATCCTCTATTAAAAAATAATAAAGTTCTATTAAGTCCTCACTCAGCAACATTTACAAAGGAGTGTAAATCTAGAATGAGTATAGAAACAGTTCAAAATATAATTGATTTTTTTGAAAATAAAATTAATGATTCAATGATTGTTAAATTATGAAAAATTTAATAAATAAATTTAAAAAATTTGGAATGTTGGAAATAGTTGTATCTTTTTCAATAATTTATGTAGTAAGTATGCTAATTTGGACAGCATCCACAAGATCAAGTGTTCAAGAAAAGGCTGATACAGTCAAATCGAATCATAAACAAATTGTTGATTTGATTAATGAAGAAATTAATAAATGCGATCAGGATGAAAGTAAATCTAAAACTAGATGGGGAGATTCTTGTAAAGGTGAATGGTTATCAACCAAAGTTATTAAATATATCAATGATAATATGAAAATGGTAAATCCATATACATCTAATAAAGAAATTATAAAACAAGCTCAGGATCCAAGACTCCAAGCAGAAGGTAAAGCTGGGCAATCAACAGAAATGGGAGTAATTTTTTTAAGCTCTCAGAATTTTAGTGCTGAACCAGGATCTGAATGGGTTATTGGTACTTGTATCAAATCTCCTTGTGTAGCTGCTGGGAATAATGAATTAACTTCTGTTTACAGATAGATTATTTAATATCAAATCCCACATCGATTGCAGTTTGATTTAAATAAGCATAGCCTTTTTTTGCGTATTCAAATGGATTAGCTTTTTTTGGATCTTGTTCTGCTTCAACAACTAACCAGCTATTATAATCATTTTTTTTAAGCTGATTTAAAAAAGGTTTATAATCTATGCATCCGTCCCCAGGAACAGTAAAAGCCCCCTCAAGGAAAGCATTTCTAAAACTTAAATCTGTATCTAAAGATTTTTTTAATACATTCTCCCTCATATCTTTGCAATGAACATGAGCAATTTTTTCTTTAAAGTTTCTTATTATTTTTAAATAATCACCGCCCGCAAATAACATGTGCCCAGTATCAATAGTTAGTTTGACTGAGTCATTAGTTTCTTGCATTAATCTAATAGTATCTTCTTCTGACTGTATAACTGTACCCATATGATGATGATAAGCTAATGGCATTTCCTCATCTTCAAGTCTTTTACCAACTTCATTAATTTTTTTGCAAAAAGTAACCCAGTCATCTTTTTCCAGTATTGGTCTTTTAGACAAAGGTTTTTTTTCATCCGCTTGTATGGAGTCGGTAACCTCAGCAAAAACTATACATGGAGCATTGCAATCTTTAAATAAATTTAATTGGCCTCTAATATTTTCCATTTCTTCTTTTACTGATCGCTTCAATAAATTAGCTCCGTACCAACCTGAGCATAATTTTATATCAAATTTATTTAGTATTGGTATTAACTCTTCTGATTTTTTGGGAAATTTACCACCCGACTCAACTCCAGTGAAACCTGCTTGTCTAGCTTCAGCCAAACATGTTTCTAGAGATGTTTCACCTCCGAGTTCTGGCATGTCATCATTACTCCATGCTATTGGTGCTATTCCTAATTTTACTGACATTTTTTTTATATTTGTTAGGATAATGCTTGATGTTAACACTAAAAACAATAAAAAATTTATAATATGAAAATAAATGTTGCATTATTTGGCCTTGGTAGAATTGGAATAATGCATGCTAAAAATATTAAACTTAATAATAAATTTCATCTTAAATATGTTTATGATATTAATAAAAAATTATCTTTAAAAGTTGCAAAAAAACTAAAATCTAAATCTATAAAAAACCCAAATGTTGCTTTTAAAGATAAAAATATTAAAGTAATTTTTATTTCTTCGTCAACTTCTACTCACATACCATTAATTACGATGGCTGCAAAAAATAGAAAGATAATTTTTTGTGAGAAACCTTTAGATTTAAATATAAACAGAGTTATTAAATGTAAAAAAAAAATAAAAAAATTTAATCCTAAAATTCAATTGGGTTTTAATAGACGGTATGATCCTGGACATTATCATTTAAAAAAATCACTCATTAAAGGAAAAATTGGAAAATTGGAAAAAATAATAATAACTAGTCGTGATCCAGCACCACCTTCATTAAATTATCTAAAAAACTCTGGTGGAATTTTTAGAGATATGACAATTCATGATTTTGATCTAGCAAGATTTTATCTAGACAAAGATCCAATTAAGGAGATTTTTTCTTCAGGATCAAATTTATCAGACTTTAGATTTAAAAAAATTAATGATTACGAAATTGCTACATGTATACTTAAATCTAAGAAAGGTGTAATTACTGTTATAAACAATTCTAGACATTGTAAATTTGGATACGATCAAAGAGTAGAAATATTTGGAAGCAAAGGTATGCTAATATCAGGTAATAGGCGAAAATATAATTTTTTTATAGATAGGTACAAAATTGCATACAAACTTCAACTTAATGATCTTTATAATTTGGTAAAAAAAAACAAAAAACCAAGATCCACATTCGATGACGGTGAAAAATCACTGCGAATTGCCAACGCTGCATTTAAATCCTTAAAATTAAAAAAAGTCGTTAATATCTAATATTAATTTTAAACCCAAGGTTGAAAAAAAAAATCTCGACCTTTTCTTTTAATCTTTTTTTTGCTTAAATCAAAATATTAATAATAACAATATAACGAGGGGAAATAATGAGAAAAATATATTTAACATTAGTAGCTTTTCTTTCGTGGATGGCGATGTCTGTTGCATCATTTGCAATTGACGTAATCGTTGTTTCACACGGACAAGCTAACGATCCTTTTTGGTCGGTTGCTAAAAATGGAGTTGACTCTGCTTGCAAAGATATGAAAATTAAATGTAAGTACACAGCTCCTGGTACATTCGACATGGTTGAAATGGCTAAATTAATTGATAATGCAGTTTCACAAAAACCAAAAGGTATTGTGATCACTTTACCTGACGCTGCGGCTTTAGGAAAATCTGTTAAGGCTGCGATTGCTGCTGGTATACCAGTGGTATCAATGAACTCTGGTTCAGATGACTTTGCTAAATTAGGTATTAGCGCTCATGTTGGCCAAACTGAGTTTGAAGCAGGTGTAGGTGGTGGTCAAAAAATGAAAGCAGCTGGTGGAAAAAAAGCATTATGCGTTAACCACGAAGTTGGTAACGTAGCGCTTGATAGAAGATGCGCTGGTTTCAAAAAAGGTTTTGGTGGTCCAGTAGAAATACTTGGTACATCAAATGACCCAACAGAAAT
>MDTE01026485.1_pt1 | contig 10197 bp, 10 predicted proteins | sample 811231 | NCBI WGS metagenome assembly MDTE01 (sample SAMN05326651, study PRJNA326480) | marine metagenome | isolation source: seawater | place: Indian Ocean: Red Sea | collected 2010 | reverse complement strand
GCTCCCATGCTAAGGTGTCCTACTTCACTGGAGCCTTGAAAGCCTGGGGGGAGTCCCACTGATTGCCCAGATGCCTCCAATAGACAGTGTGGATATTTTTCTCTATAGTGGTCAAGGTTTGGTGTGTGAGCTGATAAAACAGCATTGCCAATGGGGTTTTCGTTGTACCCCACTCCATCCAAAATAATTAAAGTAACTGGTTTCATAATTCTTTAGAATTAAGGGTGAAATTTAACCACTTAAACATCTGAAGTTCGGATGTCTTTTTTGCTAATTATTATAAATTTGTTAAAAACTTGAAAACAGATAGTAGACTGCTATCAACTCTTTTCTATAATGGGCGTATTTACAATCATCCCGAAAAATCAGCGATTTTGTGTCAAGGGGGGAAAATCACAGCACTTGGAAACAAGTCTGACTTTAATGCTAAAAGAGAAGTAGACTTAAACGGGGGAGTTGTGTATCCCGGATTTATTGATTCACATCTACATTTATTAGGTACGGGGCAGGCTCTTGAAAATATCAATTTAAATGAAATAACCTCACCTCAAAATGTCATCCCTATTTTAAAAAAACATATCCAATCAATCCAAAAAAGTGATTCTTGGATTTTAGGTAGGGGGTGGGATCAAAACCTTTGGAAAAAACAAACTTATCCTGATAAGCTAATATTAGATGAGGCTTCTCCCAACACTCCGGTTGCTTTGCGAAGGGTTGACGGTCATACTTTATGGGTAAACTCCAAAGCTATGGAGCTCGCTGGAATTTCTAAAAACACGCCCTCACCAAGCGGTGGAGTAATTGTAAAAGACAAGGAGGGTATTCCCACGGGCATTTTAGTAGACAATGCTATGAACTTAGTCTTAGATAAAATTCCAGCTCTAGGCAAGCCTAAAATTGAAAGACTTATTAATAAGGCGGCTTCATACCTTAACTCGTTTGGCCTAACATCCATCCACGATCCGGGAACAACGCCAGACACTATTTCTGTATTAATAAAAAATGAATTTAGGTCTACATTGGGTGTTTATGCTATGTTAAACTATAATGAGAGTGAATTAGCGCCGTTTCTAAATAAAGCGCATTTGATATCCTCTCCTTCTATAACAGTTCGAGCCATCAAAATTTACTTGGACGGAGCTCTGGGGTCGAGAGGTGCAGCTTTGCTGCAACCATATAGTGACGAACCAGAAAGTGCTGGGTTGATTCTTGAGGTAATTGAAAAAGTAAAAAATGATATAAAACGATTTAATAAGTTGGGATATCAAGCTGCAATTCATTGTATAGGAGACAGGGCAAATCGAATTGCTTTAGATTTATATGAAGAAGTGGGAGTTAAAGAATGTAGAAATCGAATTGAGCACGCCCAAATGGTACACCATAAGGATATTCATCGTTTTTCTGCGTTGGGTGTACTCCCCTGTATGCAGCCTGTTCATTGCACCAGTGATATGGGTTGGTTACATCTCAGGGTTGGCAAAGACAGGCTTTGTGAGGCTTATCCGTGGAACTCTCTTGTTCGTGCTGGGTCAATTATTCCTGGAGGGTCTGACTCTCCAATTGAAAGCCCGGACCCTTTAAAAGGAATTTACGCTTCAGTAACACGAAAAGACGAAAGAGGTTATCCAGCTGATGGATGGCAGAGAAACGAAACAGTCTCCATAGAGAATGCCATAAAGATGTATACAGAGTGGGCAGCTTATGCAGGGTTTCAAGAAAATATAAAGGGGCATATAAAAGAGGGCTTTAATGCGGATCTAACCGTTTTGGATAGAGACCTCTTGCGTATTCACCCTTCAGAAATTTTAGAGACAAGGGTAAAAATGACAATTGTTAATGGAGGTGTAGTTTATTCAGCATGATATCTAAAGCCGAAATAAAATATTTAAACTCTTTGAAGCATAAAAAGTACCGTGAAAAGCATGGTGTGTTTTTAATTGAAGGACCCAGAATTATTTCTTCAGCACTGGAGTTTAATAATTCTATTAAAACTGTTTTTTTTACTGAGCGCTTTAAAAAAAACTTATCTTATAGGTCTGTTTTAGATAAAATAAAAACAAACCAAATTTCTAAAAATATTATTGATGAAAAGGCTGTGAATGTAATCACAGAGACAGAAAATCCTCCAGGGATCTTTGCTCTTTGTGCCATGCAAGACCTTCAAACAAGTTTAACAGAATTTACAGGCCCTGGTATATTTCTTGATAAAATTTCTGACCCTGGAAATTTTGGGACAATATGCAGGACTGCTGCATGGTTTGGGATAAATCATATTTTTATTTCTCAATATTGTGTTGATCCATATAATCCGAAAGCGGTTCGGAGTGGGACAGGGGCCCATTTTCAATTAAAGTTTTTTCAAGTTGGTCTAAAAACTATATCTGAAAAAAAAATTGATGTTATTGGCACGGATGTAACAGGGACACCTATACATGAGCGTAAAGGGAAAAACACGAAACAGTGGGTTTTAGTTTTGGGGAATGAGGCCCACGGAATCTCAGAGGAAAACAAACCCTATTTAGATAAAATTATATCAATACCAAAACACGGGTTTGGGGAGTCCTTAAACGTGGCGACATCTGCAGGGATTATATTGTCTTACCTGGTAAATTAAATAGATTGGGTGTTGTAAGGGGTTTCCATTATCCTTTTTCGTTTTTTCATTCCTTAAATAAAATTGTAATTTCCTAACAATGACACTAAGAGAATCAAACTGTTATGAACAAGATACTTACTATTCAATCTGTAATCATGATCACAATTTCTTCCCTGTTTATCGGGTTCGGAGGCGTTGCCTTCGTTCTGTCTATAGGGACGGCACTTTTTCCTGAATCTGATTCTCGTTTTTTAAATATTTTTTCTGTTTTTATTGGGCAGGGAATAATGGTGGTTCCTGTTGTTGTTTTTGTTCATCTCAACAAACTGTCTATTTATGAGACTGTCAGGATAAAACCTATTCCTATGAACAGTGTTTTTTCTGTAATTATTTTATCATTGGGTACAATTATTCTTTCCGATGAAATTGACCGCATTATTAGCCTGGTCTTTCCTATTTCTGATTACATAGAAAAACTATCAGAGTTGGTTCACTTTGATACAAAAATAAACGCTTTTTTTCTCATTTTAGCAACTGTATTTATTGCTCCTTTCAGTGAAGAGGTTATTTTTAGAGGATTTCTTCAGCAGTTTTTGGAGAAATATTGGCAGGACATCACTAAAGCAGTTTTGGTAACAAGTCTTTGTTTTGCAATGATTCATTTAAATCCAGGGTGGATTATCCAAATTTATCTGCTAGGAGTTATTCTGGGATATTTAGCTTGGAAAACTGGAAGTATAGTCCCTGGACTTATTCTTCATGCCCTAAACAATGGGTTGGCCTTGATTTTGCAAAACTTTCAGAGCTCCCTAGAAAGTATATATACATGGAGGGGTCATGTTTCTCCATTAATTCTGACGGCTGCAATATTCATGTTCATAAAAGGATATAGGTCTCTAAACCGTATCCCCTTCAAAACAGCTATAAAATGATAAGAAAAGAAATGTTCCAGCATGAAATATCCGTTCTCCGGGATACGTTTCGTCGACTTATACGACGTCATGCCAAAACCAATATCACTAAACTAATCGGGAAAACCCACCCTGCAGATATGGCAATTTTGTTTCGGTTCTTTACTGATATGGAACAGAAAACCTTATTCAATATAATAATCGATTTGGAATACGTTGGCGACTTCCTAGCTGAGCTTGATGAACCCATTATTTTAAATCTTATGGGTGATGAGCCTCCAAAAACAATTGCCAAACTATTTCAAAAACTAAGCTCCAATGATCAGGCAGGAATCCTTGCAATACTTCCAGATGAAAAAACCCAGTCTGTATTGGATCTGCTAAATGCAGAAAAACAGGAAGAGGTTGAAGAGATCATGTCCTATCCTGATGACAGTGCAGGCAGTATTATGACCACCGATGTTTTTACTCTTCATCAAAACACCTTAGCACATGAAGCGATTAAAGAGCTTCAAAAACAAGAAAAGTCCGAGATGGTTTTTTATTTGTATGTTACCAACGATGACGAAAGGCTCACGGGAGTGATTTCCCTAAGAGACCTTGTCACCACACCCCCGGAAACTTCTCTGGTGGATATAATGACAGATAATGTAGTGAGCGTTAGACCTGAAACAGACCAGGAGGAAGCTGCAAAAATTGTCGCACGCTACAACTATTTAGCTGTTCCGGTTGTTGGTGTAGATGGCTCTATGTTGGGGATTGTTACAGTTGATGATGTTGTCGATGTCATCAGAGAAGAGGCAACGGAAGATTTTTTACAAATGGCAGGGGCAGGAAAAGACAGAGAAATCCTTCTCAAGTCATCTTGGGAGAATGCAAAGTCCCGATTGCCGTGGCTGTTCGCAAGTTGGGTAGGTGGGGTTCTCGCAGCTTTTATTATTGGGAAATATGAGCACATGCTGGAGGCGTCTGTGGCTTTGGCTGCGTTTATACCTGTTATAATAGGAATGGGGGGTAATGTTGGGACACAATCATCAACTATTGTTGTACGGGGAATTGCCACAGGAAGGGTAGGAGAGGGGGAGGAGCTAAAACTAATTTTTAAAGAAATTCGAGTCGGCTTAATTTTGGGCGTCCTTTACGGAATTCTCTTGGGTTGCTTTACCTTCATCCCCTTTGTTGAAACAACCCCAGACCTTGGATTGATTGTGGGGCTTAGTATCTGCTCATCCATGCTTATTGCTTCCTGTGTGGGGACTGTAGTTCCCCTTGTTTTACGAAAAATAAATGTTGATCCAGCCATTGCTACAGGGCCCTTCGTTACAACAAGTATTGATATCCTTGGGGTTACACTTTATTTTCTGATTGCCTCCATTATTACTCAAACCTTATGATTATATTGACAGGGATAGCCTGGGTTTCCCTGAGTATTTACGTTTTATATGTTTTATTGTTTTGCGTTGGACTATATCGTTTAAAACGTCAACCCTGTGTGCCTTCTGTGGCAAACGCTCCTAATGTATCTGTTGTAATTGCCGCTAGAAACGAATCCAATAATCTAAAAAAACTATTGAGCGATTTAGCCTCTCAAAAATACCCAAAGGACAAGCTGGAAATTGTTATAGTAGATGATCGTTCAACTGATGGAACTTGGAATATCATTAAGGAATTCACAAAACAATATCTCAATATTAAGGGGCTACAAATAACAAAAAAATCCAAAGATATGACACCAAAAAAGTTTGCTCTGTCAAGGGGCATTTCAAAAGCGAGAGGCGATATTATTCTTTCTACAGATGGAGACTGCCGGGTTAGGTCGACATGGGTGGGCAGCATGGTAGAACACCTGGGAAGCCGTTTTGGCATAATCGCTGGGTTTTCTGCTATACACTCAGAAGAACAGAAGCTGTTTCATAAATACCAGCATATTGATTTTCTCTCTCTTATGAGCGCTAACGCAGGTGCAATGAGCCTAGGTTTATCGTGGGCGGGTTCTGGACAAAACATTGCATATCGAAAAGACTGTTACGAGCAGGTTGATGGATTTAATCCTGTTGCACATAAGATATCTGGCGATGATATTTATTTAATACAAAGTATTTCAAAGGTCAGTGGTGGGGCTTTCAATCCTGACCCAAGTGGAGCTGTAACTACTTTACCCGTTGATACTCTTGGTCAGTTTATTAACCAAAGAACACGGTGGGCTTCCAACGCTTCTGATCAATATAATACTAAAATATGGTTTCTTGTGTTTCTGCTGGTGGCATTTACTCTTAACTTTTCTATCCTATTTCAGGTGGTTCTCGGTTTTTTTTCTTTTTCTTTATTAACAATAATTTTTATAAAAATCTTATCTGAGGGTCTAGTTATATTTTCAGGAGCTGCAAAGCTCAATACCCCTGTTTCGATTTCCATTTTTTTATTATGGTCTATAATCCAAACTGTCTATATTCCGACTGTTGCACTTTTGGGAATCTCTGGAAAATTTAATTGGAAACCATGAAAAGGTTTTTTCATTGTGTGTCAATCTTGCTATTGTTTGAGCTAGCTTTTGCTAGTAGAGATACTCTATACTATGACGTGACTGTTTTTGGAATAAGGTGTGGAAAAATATCCTATTCCTCTGAAAAAGAAAATATTTCAATCACTGCCCTATCTAGTGGATTAATTGAATATTTCTATCCATTTAAAAATTATTACCACACCTCATTCGATACTTTAACTTTTGGAATTCGTAACTATAAAAAAACCACCAAACAGGGCGATTTTAAACAACGATTGTCTGGAGAGTGGGATAGCTCAACAGAAAATTTTACCTACGATGGTTTGGATTCATTTAAAAGGGCAGACTCCTGTATGACAGTCTTTACCTTTTTGGAAAGGCTAAACCGTGAAAATTCCGAGCAGTTGGATACAAAGTGGTTTCCAATAGAACATGAGGGCAGTTTATTTAAATCACGAGTGTTGTTGGCAGGTACAGAAAAAATATTAATAAATGGAGATTCTATCATGAGCAATCATTTACGACTTGATTTAATTCCCGATGACAAAGAAATAAAAATGCTTGACCGGTCTGATTATTTTAGTCAAAATATCACTCACCCTGAGGCAATTAAACAAATATGGGTTGAACGTAAACCTCCTGGAAAAATATTAAAAGCATCTGTAAAAATTGGACCCATAACCATAACAGCAACTATTACTGATAAATGAAAATTCAATTTAATCACCGCTGGAAAAATATTCTTGTCTGGACAATACTTCTGATAACGATTATAGTCGCTCTCACTATGGGGATAGATAAAAAAATTGTTGTATTTTTTACGTTGGCTCTCGGGTTTTTTACACAGATATTTGCTGGAATGGGTGCGCTCATTGCTATGATACCATGGGTTGGTCCCTTTATTATAAAAGTATTTACAATTCCCTTTTTCTGGATGGTTAACTCTCTGGGTTACTTTGTATCTATTATTGCTATAAAAAAAGGATACTCAAAGCAGATTACCAAGTCACGGGTGCTTACAGTTGCAATGTTGTTTGGAATTATTATCGGATATATTATGGGACATATCATACCTTTAAGATGAAAGTTTTAGTCTTGCAAGGACCAAACCTAAACCTGATAGGTGTTAAATCTTCTCAATCAGGAAAAAGAATAACTTTAGATAAAATTAACAAGGCTATTCGCTTTGAAGTAAGAAATACTGAAGTAGAATTAAAAATATTTCAAACACATAAGATTTACATGGCTATTTCATTTCTTCAGCGAAACCGTAATTCTGCCTCAGGGGTATTATTAGCTCCTATGGCGTGGGCTAAATATGAATACTCATTAGTTGATACACTAAACCTAATTAACCTTCCGACTGTTCAGGTAATTTTTGAGGGCGATTATGCAGCAAATGTAACTGAAAGTGATTCTGTTTTTTCTGAAACTGTAGTTAAGACTGTGTCCCATCATGATCCAACTCATGCATTTATTAGCGGATTAAACAGCCTCAAAAGTTATTTGTCCTAAATAAATTGCTATATTATTTTTATTTTATTATTCTGTTTTTTGTGTCGTGCTCTCAGAGTCCACACCTGGGAGAACCTGATCGGCATTCAGTTTCTTATTTTCCAAGTACAAATTATGATTCAGTATATGTACATATTCCCAAAGGATATTCATTTACATCAATTCCAAATAAGTTTACTGAAAGCCTGATAATTACCAAATCAAATTTATTATTCACCGAAAACATCGATGATTCTCTTAGAAAACAGTTGATTGATCTATTAATAAACCGTGCAATAACAAAAAAAATCTATACTTTAAATAAAGCGATCCAATCGGATAATATTTCTAAACTTCAATTTATAGCCGATTTAAACACAATTAAAAATATTGAAGCCGAGCTTGTTTCAATATATGTAAACCGTCTGTCAGAGTCCATGCATCCGCTATTTAAAAATAAAATTTCCTTTCCGGAATGGAATAATATATCTTTTAAAAAAATTCTATTGCCCTGTGAAAATCTTTCTGTCCCCAAAAAAGCAAATCTTTTACCGAATGCCCCACGTGATTACAGAAAAGGAGTTCACCGTGGAATTGATTTTTTCGCTGAATGGGGTACGCCAGTACGTGCTGTAGCTGAGGGAACTATAATCCGTGCAGATCATAATTTTAAAGAGGTAAGTTCAGCGCTAAGGTCCGAACTGTTACAAAAGGCATCTCAAATTCATAGAACCCCCTCTGATGTTTTTGAGCATATCTTATTAGGAAAAACTGTTGTTCTTGACCATGGATTAAATTTTATACCCGGATACCGAGTTATTACAATATATGCACACCTATCACATATAAATAAAAATATTATACCTGGAGCTAAAGTAAATGAAGGAACACTCTTAGGGAAAACAGGCAACACGGGAATGCAGGCCTCTACCCTTGGAAAGAGAGATGGTTCTCATCTACACTGGGAGATGATATTACAAAACAAAGATGGAGAGTTTTATACGGGGCAGGGGTTGAAATACAGCAAATTGTATCCCCTCTTACAATCTATGTTTAAATAAAAAAGCCCCGTAATCGGGGCTTTTTTATTCTTTTTTAAAAAGTATTAAAATACAACTCTAACAGAAATTACCTGGTTTGTGTCAAAATATTCAGCTGGCATAAAAGCATAGTCAACTGTCAGACCCATTCCGATAAAAGTCTTTAGATTTAAACTACCGCCAAAAGATACTCCATCGAATGGGTTCTTATATTCCCAATCAACATTTTCATCATCCTTTGCTGACATAGATGTCTGAAACCCAGCACGAACACTCGCCAACTCACCAACGTCATAAGACCCTAAAAGCCTAACCTCATCTGTTGCATAATAATTGCTCGTATAGGTAAGCCCTAAGTTTAGTCCAGCAAGGCTATAGTTTGCTGACATATCCATAGTGAAAGGGAGGTCAAACGATGCTGCATCTGCTTTATAATATTCTTGTGGTCTATCAGAGTCTGCAGCCTCTGCCTGAACACCTAAACCTTCGCCTCCGTACGTAATCGGTTGTCCAAAGTTTCTAATTGCAAATCCAACATCAAGGTTCTCACAGTCCATAAATGTCTTATATTGAACACCAACATCTACCGACAGTCCACTTGCGCTTACCCGTCCGAAACTTTCGCTCAACCAATTTACTGTAGCGCCAACGCTTGTACGATCAGACAGGCGTTTAGATACACTTCCCCCAACAACAAACATACTGGGAGTAAATACTCTTCCTGTTCCATCTGGTTGATAAACAGTAGTTTCATCTATATCGCCAACGTTGAAAGTTCTTACAGTTAGTGCTAGCTTTCCTAGACTTCCAAAATTACTTCCTATCCCAAAGTAGTTTGTTGAGATATCAGCAATATAGGATCTATTTGAAAACATAGCCTCTACATTATCACCACCCATGGCCAAACCAGCGGGATTCCAATATACTGCATCGAGCCCTGTGGCACTTGCTGCAGCGCCGCCACCAGATAGGTGTCGTGCATTTTGTACAATCTGCAACTGAGAAGACGATGACGTTCCCATTCTGGATCCTTGTCCAAAAACCAAACCGCCAAGTGTAATGGCAATCACACTTTTTACTAACAATGATTTCATAATATAATTCTCCATTGTTTTTTATTAATAATATTTGAGCACTTGAGTTTCCTGGACAAGCGCTAATTTAAGGACTTTCTCTCCGAAATCCGTTTCTACATGAATGATATAGAGTCCACTTGCTACGGGATAGCCATATTGATTAGCTAAGTCCCATGTTGCATATTGTCCTGCATCATTCTTGTCTATCTGTCTTACCATTGTACCACCAAGGTTAAAAATCCTTATTGTAGCTGTCGCAGGCAAATGGTTAAATGAAACATATTTTTCCGATCGGCTAGTTTCCAACTCATGAAAACCATAGTATGGGTTTGGATAGACATTTATCATATCTATATCTTCCTGTGAAACTGCTCCACCGGTTGTATTCTTTACCGTTGTAAATGTCCACCTGTCCACACCCTGCTGAATTGGGTTTGCATACACAAAGAGTATTTCGTCTCCAGCAGAATATGGTGCGCCCCACCAGACCGTATTCCAGGTTAAGTGGGCTTCGTTAGATGCAAAATCAGCCAGAGTTTCCTCATATGGACGATTAAGAAATTCGGTATACATTCTG
>MDTE01200978.1_pt1 | contig 10198 bp, 8 predicted proteins | sample 811231 | NCBI WGS metagenome assembly MDTE01 (sample SAMN05326651, study PRJNA326480) | marine metagenome | isolation source: seawater | place: Indian Ocean: Red Sea | collected 2010 | reverse complement strand
GGTCGGAGAGACTCGAACTCTCATGGGAATCCCACACGGCCCTCAACCGTGCCTGTCTACCAGTTTCAGCACGACCGCGCTACCTTTATATGCGACAATAAATGAATGACTTTTTATCTTCAAGTTGATAAATTATTTGTATGACTAAACAAATTTCGTCAAACAAATCATTAAATAGAATTTATAATAAAATAAAAGATGTAATCCCTGAAGTTGAGTGGCATTTTCACGCTCCATTAATTGAGAAAATCAATAAATTAAAAAAAGAAAAAGATGCAGTTATACTTGCTCATAATTATCAAACTCCAGAAATTTATCATGGCGTAGCTGACATATCTGCTGACTCTCTTGCGTTAGCTTTGGAAGCAGCAAAAACTGAATCTAAGACTATAGTTCTGTGCGGAGTTCATTTCATGGCAGAAACTGCAAAATTGATGAATCCAAGTAAAAAAGTTTTGATACCCGACATGCAAGCAGGTTGTTCACTTGCAGAGTCGATAACTGGTGAAGATGTAAGGATGCTTAAAGAAAAATATCCAGGTATTCCAGTTGTATCTTATGTGAATACTTCTGCTGAAGTTAAGGCAGAATCTGATATATGTTGTACTTCCGCAAATGCTGTAAAAGTTGTGGAGTCTCTTGGTGTAGATAGAGTTATTTTCCTTCCCGACCATTATTTAGCAAGCTATGTGCAAAAAAATACAAAAGTTAAAATTATTTCATGGCAAGGCACATGTATGGTTCATGAAAAATTCACATCTAAAGAAATAGACGATATAAGAAGAGACAATCCAGGTATCAAAATTATAGCTCACCCAGAATGTCCTCCTGATGTTATAAGCGCTTCAGATTTTGCAGGCTCAACTTCGGGCATGGTAAAATATGTTAAAGAAAACCAGCCTAGAAAAGTTTTATTAGTAACTGAGTGTACAATGAGTGACAATGTTCAAGTTGATAATCCCAATGTAAAATTTATAAAACCCTGCAATCTATGTCCTCACATGAATAAGATCACTTTAAATAAAATTTACGATTGCTTAAAAAATGAAACTAATGAAATTAAAATTGCGCACAATATTGCTGAAATGGCAAGAAAATCTGTTTTGAAAATGGCCGAAATTGGTAGATAATTTTGAGTGCAAAAAATAAATCAGAAATATATTAAATCAATTACACAAGTAGCACTAAGAGAAGATCTTAGCCCATCTGGGGATATAACAAGTAAAAATATAATAAACAAAAAAGTAACTACAAAAATAGTTGCAGGCCAAAATTGTATTATTGGTGGTTTAAATTTTGTTAAGGAAGCTTTTAAAAACTCGGATAGTAAAATCATTTTTAAAGCTAAAACAAAAGACGGAAGAAAAGTTAAAAGAGGCAAGGTTGTTGCTGTATTAAAGGGTAAAGCTTTAGGTATTCTTAAAAGTGAAAGGGTTGCTTTGAATTTTCTAGGCCTGATTTCAGGTGTCGCTACAATAACCAATAAATTTGTTAAAAAAGTAAAAGGTAAATCTTGTAAAATATGTTGTACCAGAAAAACATTACCGAATTTAAGATTGATACAGAAGTATGGAGTAAGATTAGGTGGAGGAAATAATCATAGATTTAATTTAAGTGATGAAATTTTAATTAAAGATAATCATATAGCAGTTAATAAAAATATCCGCACACTTGTTAAAAAAGCTATTAAAAATAGAAATGGAAAGAAAATAACTGTAGAAGTTGATAATTTAAATCAGTTAAAAAAAATCATAGGTCTTAAATTTAACAGGATTTTATTTGATAATATGAGTCCAAAAAATCTTAAAAAAGCAGTTAGAATGTCAAAAAAACTTTATGAGACTGAGGCTTCTGGTGGAATAACACTTAGCAATGTTAAACAAATTGCTGGGAGTGGAGTGAATAGAGTTTCTGTTGGACAAATAACTCATAGTGCTCCTGTTATAGATTTTAAATTAAACTTTTAGGAAATTACCTTCGTAGCTCAGCTTGAGCAGCTGCTAATCTTGCAATAGGAACTCTAAATGGTGAACAAGAAACGTAGTTTAAACCTGCTTTAGAACAAAACTCAATACTTCTAGGATCGCCTCCATGTTCCCCACAAATTCCTAGCTTAAGTTTTTTGTTATGTTTTTTTCCTCTTTCAGATGCGATTTTAACTAGTTCACCAACACCATCTTTGTCTATGCTAACAAATGGATCATCATCAAAAATTTTATGATCAATATAATCATTTAAAAATTTTCCAGAATCATCTCGACTAATTCCAAATGTAGTTTGTGTTAAATCGTTAGTTCCAAAGCTAAAGAAATCAGCATATTTTGATATAGGTGCTGCTCTTAATGCTGCCCTTGGTAGTTCAATCATAGTACCAACAAAATAATTTATTTTTATTTTTTTCTCCTTCTGAACCTCATCGGCTACTCTGTTAACTAATTTTCTCATTATTCCAAGTTCATCCTCAGTTGAGACTAGTGGTATCATTATTTCAGGTACTACAGATTGTATTTTTTCTTTTTTACATTCAATCAACGCTGTGAAAATAGCCCTACATTGCATTTCATAAATTTCTGGGAAAGATATACCAAGTCTACATCCTCTGTGTCCTAACATTGGATTTAATTCATGTAATTCTGCAACTCTATTCTTTATTTCCTTAATGCCTGAGTTAAGTGATCTTGCTACCTCTTCCATATCTTTGTCTGTTTTGGGAAGAAACTCATGCAACGGAGGGTCTAAAAGCCTCACTGTTACAGGTAAACCTTTCATAATTTTGAAAATTTCTTTGAAATCATTTTTCTGATGAGGAAGTAATTTATCTAATGCAATTTTTCTATCATCTAAGTGTTTTGACAAAATCATTTGTCTAACAGAAAGAATTCTTTCGTCATCAAAAAACATATGTTCTGTTCTGCATAAACCAATACCTTCGGCACCAAAATTTCTCGCCATCTTGGTGTCTTGCGGGGTCTCTGCGTTAGTCCTAATTTTTAATTTCCTAAACTCATCTGACCACTTCATTATTGTTGAGAAGTATCCAGAAATATCAGGCTTTACAGTTGGCACTAAGCCTTGCATTACTCTGCCTGTACCACCATCTATCGTAATTATATCTCCCTCTTTTATAGTTAAGTCGCCAGCTTTAAATTCTTTTGACTCATAATCTATGTTAATTTCTCCTGAACCTGAAACACAAGGTCTGCCCATACCTCTAGCAACTACAGCGGCATGACTTGTCATCCCTCCTCTAGCAGTTAAAATTCCTTTAGCAGCATGCATGCCGTGTATATCTTCAGGTGAAGTTTCAACTCTTACTAATATTGTGTCTTCTTTTTGGTTATTCATACTTTCGGCATCATCAGCATTAAAAACAACTTTTCCACTTGCTGCTCCCGGTGAAGCTGGCAATCCTTTTGCTATTACTTTCTTTTCTACTTTTTCATCTAAAGTTGGATGCAATAGAGTATCTAGAGTATTTGGGTCTATTCTTAGAATTGCTTCTTTTTTTGAAATTAATTTTTCTTTGACCATATCAACAGCAATTTTGATTGCTGCTTTTGCAGTACGTTTTCCACTTCTTGTTTGTAGCATCCAAAGTTTATTGTTTTCTACAGTAAACTCTATATCTTGCATATCTCTATAATGTTTTTCTAATTTCAAAAAAACACCTTTCAACTCTTTAAAGACTTTTGGCATAGTTTCTTCCATTGATGCTTCTTTTGCGCCAGCATCTAATTTTGCTTTTTTTGTAATGTATCTTGGGGTTCTACTTCCCGCTACAACATCTTCTCCTTGGGCATTTATTAAATATTCACCAAAAAAACTATTTTCTCCTGTTGATGGGTTTCTTGTAAATGCTACTCCAGTTGCGCAGTCGTCTCCCATATTTCCAAAAACCATAGATTGAATATTTACAGCTGTCCCCCATTCATCTGGTATATGGTTAAATTTTCTATAAGTTTTTGCTCTTTTACTATTCCAGGACAAAAATACTGCTTTAATTGCACCGAATAATTGCTCGTTTACATCTTGAGGAAAACTTTTTTTAGTTTTTTCAGAAATAAGTTCTTTAAAATTTTTTATAAGACCATCCCAGTCTTCAGAATTTAATTCAGTATCTAATAAAACACCTTTTGTTAATTTATAATTATCAATCATTTCCTCAAATAGATGGCTTTCGATTCCAAGAACTACATTTCCGTACATTTGAATAAATCTTCTATAACTATCTTTTGCAAACCTTTCGTTTGAAGTTTGTCTTGCAAGTGCTACTACGGTTTTATCATTTAAACCTAAATTTAAAATAGTGTCCATCATTCCAGGCATTGATACTCTTGAGCCAGATCTAACAGAAACCAATAACGGGTTTGAATTACCGCCGAATTTTTTTTTGCTTATTAACTCAATTTTTTTTAATTCTTTTTTAACTTCATTGTATATTTTTGTGTTTAATTTTTTTTTGTTTTTGAAAAATATCTCACACATCTGTGTTGATATTGTAAATCCAGGAGGCACTGGTAATCCTAATCTTGCCATCTCAGCTAAGTTAGCTCCCTTTCCTCCTAAAGTATTTTTAGAGTTTGTTATTTTTTTAGTTTTTTTGTTTCCAAAACTAAATATATATTTCGACATTATGTTCCTTCTAATTTTGAGAAGTCTATAAAACTATTAAAGGTAGAACATAGGATTTGCAAGAGTTCTAAACGATTATTTTTTATATCTTTATTATCGTCATTTACCTTAACATTATCAAAAAACTTATCTGTTGATAATTTTGCTTCAGATAAAAGTCTAAGTTGTTCTTCGTAGTTTTTCTTTTCTTCTTTTAAAGTGAACGCTTTACGAATACTATTGATTCTATCAAAAAGTTCTTTCTCTTCTTCATATTTGAAAAGAACTGCGTCTGGTCCGTTTTTGGAAATTTTGTCTTCTTGTTGAAGAATATTTGATGCTCTTTTATAAGCTGAAACTGCATTCTTTCCCAGATCTTTAGAAATGAATTTATTCATAATTGATGTTTTTTTATAAAGTTCTAAAAAGTTATCATTTAAATGTGAACTTACTGAGGCTTCAACTATATCTGTTCTAACTTTTTTCTCCTTTAAAATATTCTTCATTCTTTCCCTCAAAAATAAAATTAATTCTTTTGAAACTTGTCTGTTTGATTCTTTAACACCTTGTTCCAAATAAATTTTTATTGAATAATCGATTAAATCATAAACTTTAATTACAAGGTTATTTTCAATTACTGTTCTTAATAAACCAATGGCTGCTCTTCTAAGAGCAAAAGGATCTTTAGAACTTGTTGGCTTCTCATTTATTAAAAAAAATCCAACCAAAGTATCTAACTTATCTATAATTGAAAGAGCATAACTAACTGGTTTTTTTGACACGGGCGAAGACATGCTGGTAGGTAAATAGTGTTCGCTAATTGCTCTAGAAACATCTTCCTCAAACCCTTGGTGTAATGCAAAATATTTACCCATTACGCCTTGGAGCTCAGGAAACTCTCCAACTGTGCCAGAAACTAAATCTGATTTTGAAACTGATGCCGCTATTTCAACTTTTTCTTTATTTAAATTTAATTGATCTGAAATAAAATAAGCCATTTTTCTTAACCTTTGGGTCTTTTGATAAATTGATCCTAGGTTTTCATAAAACGTTACTTTTTTTAATTTATTAATTTGCTTAATTAAGTTAAAGGACCTATCTCTTTCCCAGAAAAAATTAGCATCAGAAAGTCTTGCTTCCACTACTCTCTCATTTCCTATTTTTATAAACTTTTTTTCGTCTTTATTATTTGTAACAATAATAAACTCGTTGCTAATTCGATCTTTACTATCAATTAAAGTGAAGTATCTTTGGTGGGATTGTAGAGTTGATATTATAATTTCTTTGGGTAATTTTAAATATTTTTTATCAAATTTAGCAACAATTACACCGGGTTTATCTACTAAATTATTTACTTCTAAAAGTAAAGATTGATCAATAATTTCTTTATATGATTTCTTTTTGCAAATATATTTAATTTTTTTAGAAATAAAATTTGCTCTTTCATCTTGACTCAGAATTATATCGTTTTTTTTTAAAAATTTTAGATATTCATTAAAGTCTTGAATTTTTTTCTCCGTTACTTCGCCATGTTCTTCTAAAAAAGTAAAATTTACTGCTTCAATGTGAGAATATTTGAATTTTAAAGTTTTTTTATCGAAAATTGCTAAGATAGATCTTAAAGGTCTGCCCCAATTTAAATCATAATCAGACCATTTCATTGACTTTTTCCAGGATATTTCTTTTAAAACTTTCGGAATAGATTTTGCTAATTCATCCTCTGTATTCATCACTCTTGCTTTAATTTTTGCAAAGTAGAATATTCCTTTTTCTAGTTTTTTTTTATATAAATTACTAACATTCAAATTTTTTGATTTTGCAAAATTTTCAATAATATTATCTGGAACACCTTCTTTAGGACCTTTGACTTCAGAGGTTGAAATTTTAATTTTGCTTGGAATATTTGATACGAAAGCTGTTAACCTGGTAGGAGTAGAATAAACAACTAAATTTTTAAATTTCAAATTTAAATTAGATAGATTTTCTCTTAATAATTTGTCTAGTTGCCTTCTTGCATTTATTTGCAATTTGGGCGGCATTTCTTCACTAAAAAGTTCAATTAATAGTTCGGACATTTATTCTTTTTGATTTTCTAACCAAGCTGATCCAGATCCTTTAGCGAGATCTCTAATTCTGTTTATAAACCCCGTTCTTTCCGCAACAGAAATTACTCCCCTGGAGTCTAATATGTTAAATATATGGCTAGCTTTCAAACATTGGTCGTAAGCTGGTAAAGAAAGTTTTTTTTCTAACAAAGACTTGCATTCACTTTCTGCGATTTCGAAATTTTTTAACAAAGAGTCTGTATTGGCGTGATCAAAATTATATGCAGAAAATTCTTTTTCGGACTGAAGGTAAACATCCCTGTATTTTACTCCATCATTATTCCAATCTATTTCAAACACATCTTTTTTAGATTGAACAAACATACAAATTCTTTCTAATCCATAAGTTAGTTCTACAGATATTGGTTTGCAATCTATTCCTGTCATTTTTTGAAAATAAGTAAATTGAGTTATTTCCATACCATCGCACCAAACTTCCCAACCAAGTCCTGCTGCACCCAAAGTCGGGCTCTCCCAGTCGTCCTCAACAAATCTTATATCATGATCTTTTACTTGAATACCAATAGCAGACAAACTTTTCAAATATACTTGTTTAATATTTTCAGGGGATGGTTTTATAATAACTTGAAACTGATAGTAATGTTGTAAACGATTAGGATTTTTTCCATATCTTCCATCTGTAGGTCTTCTAGATGGTTGTACATAAGCAGCTTTCCACGGCTTAGGTCCTAGAGATCTAAGAGTTGTTGCGGGATGAAAAGTTCCAGCCCCAACTTCTACATCATATGGCTGTAAAATTATACACCCATACTTTGACCAAAATTTTTGTAAATTAAAAATTAAATCCTGAAAAGTTATATAATTTTTTTTTTTATTTTTTGTTTTTCTTGGCATTTATAAACCAAATTTTTGCCATAGAGCTCTTTCTTCTAAAGCATTTGCAATATTATCAATTTGATTATCAATTGAAGATGATAATTTTTTTGCAATAAAACCTTTTGGTTTTTCAAGCTTTTTAATTACTATATTTTCACCAAATTTTTCTCTTAAAGTTTGTTCGGCATTTCCTATTCCGTCTATGAGTCCAAGTTTTAAAGATGATGACCCAGACCAAAATTCTCCTGTAAAAATATTATTCTTTTCTGGATCTTTTAATTTTGAACCTCGACTTTTTTTAACAAGATTGATGAAATCAGAATGTAGTTCTAATTGTAACTTCTTTATTCTTTGTATATCTTCTTCTTTTTCCTCTTTAAAGGGATCTAAGGTACTTTTATTTTTTCCTGCAGTATAAACTCGTCTTTGAATTCCAATTTTTTTTATAGCATCTTGAAAACCAAATGATGCTGAAATAACACCTATTGAACCTACAATAGAACTTGAATTTGCATAGATTTCATCTCCTGCACATGCAATAAGATAGCCACCAGATGCAGCAACATCTTCAGCAAAAATAATAACTTTTTTTTTATTTTTATTTGCTAATTGTCTTATGTAATCATGAATTAAATGAGATTGGACAGGTGAACCTCCGGGCGAATTAATTGATATGGCAATTGCCTTTGCTTTCTTAAAACTGAATGCTTTTTTAATAATTTCTTGTTGTCCAGAAAAATCTATTCCTTGCCTAAACCTACCTGCGGATCCTATCACGCCTGACAATCTTACATGTGGAATTATTGTTTTTTTTTTAAAAAATGAAAACATATTAATTAAGAATAACTTTATTTGTTATATCAGCACTTAAATTAAAGTTAAATATAAATTACGCTACTCTTGGTTGAAATTGAAGTGCGTCACAGAGGTATAAAATAATAATTTAATATTTTCTCAAAAGTATATAATAAAAATTCATGGGATCTGTAATACCTTTAAAAAAATCAGCTAATTCAGCATATTTGGATTTAAAAAATCTTTTAAATGGTAAGCTCGAGTCTGTAGAAAAATTGATCAGCTCAAAACTTGAAAGTCGCGTAGGTCTTATTAAAAAAATGAGCGATTATCATTTAAGTTCTGGTGGAAAAAGAATTAGGGCTTTATTGACTATGGGAGCGGCTAGACTAGGTGGATATCACGAAGATAAAAGGGATATAAATTTAGCAGCGTGTGTTGAATTAATTCATAGTGCAACTTTACTGCACGATGATGTAATTGATGAAAGTAAAATTAGACGAGGTGTTAAAACTACTAATCACATTTGGGGAAATCAGTCATCAATTTTGGTTGGCGACTATTTGCTTAGCAGATGCTTTGAAATGATGGTTGAGGATGGTGATCTTGAAGTATTAAAGCTTTTATCTTCTACATCATCTAAAATTGCACAAGGAGAAGTTATGCAGTTAGAATATAAGGGCGAAGCTGATCTTTTAGAAGAAAATTATATTAAAATTATAGAATTAAAAACCGCAGCACTTTTTGCTGCCGCAACAAGAGTTGGTGCCTGTATATCAGGTATGGATAAAAAAAAGAGAGACGCTTTAGAGTCTTATGGGAAAAATTTAGGCTTAGCATTTCAAATTGCTGATGATGCATTAGATTACTTTTCAATGGAAAAAATATTTGGAAAACAAATTGGAAAAGATTTTTTTGAAGGTAAGGTTACACTTCCAATTATTATTTTATTTCAAAAAGCTAATACTATTGAAAGAAGTTTTTTAGAAAATATTTTTAAAAAAGAAGTCAGAGAAAAAAAAGATTTGGATGATACTTTAAAATTAATAAAAAAATACAATACTGTTGAAACTACTTTTAAAAGAGCAGAATATTTTGTGAGTGTATCTTATGATGCTCTAGGAATATTTGAAGACAGCGAAGAAAAGAGAGTTTTACAAAATCTTACTAGTTTTAGTCTTAATAGATCTTTCTAAGGATAAAGTATTTCTCTGACCCACTTATTACTTTCTTTTTTATAATTTAGTCTTTCATGAATTCTATTTTTGATCTCTAGCCAAAATTCAATTTCTTTTGGCTCAAGTCTCCATCCTGACCAATGTGCAGGTCGTGGAACATTATTTTGATTTGGATATTTTTTTTCATACTCTTTAATTTTATTTAAAAAATCATTTCTATGTTTCATCACTTTTGATTGTGATGAAGCCCATGCCCCAATTCTACTGCCATATGCTCTTGAGCTAAAATATTTATCTGCCTCATCATTATCAATTACTGAAGTTTTGCCTGAAATTCTTATTTGTCTTCTTAAACTTTTCCAGTGAAAACACATTGAAGCATTGGGATTATTTTTTAAATCATTTCCTTTTTTGCTATTGAAATTTGTGTAAAAAACGAAACCTTTATCAGTCAGTCCTTTTAACAAAACCATCCTAACACTTGGTATTCCATTAGATGTTGATGTTGCTAAAGATAACGCATTTGGATCGTTTATCTCGCTTTTTTCTGCAGCAGCAAACCATTTTTTAAATAAATCAACAGGATTTGCCTCATCTTCGAAACAAAGATCCAGTCCTAGCGAATTTTGGCCACTTTTTTGATTCATATATTATATAAAATAATTTATACAT
>MDTE01164363.1_pt1 | contig 10198 bp, 8 predicted proteins | sample 811231 | NCBI WGS metagenome assembly MDTE01 (sample SAMN05326651, study PRJNA326480) | marine metagenome | isolation source: seawater | place: Indian Ocean: Red Sea | collected 2010 | reverse complement strand
TTCAATCGGATTATGACTTGCTGTTACTATAAACCCACCTATTGCTTCTGTATTGTGAACCATGAATTGAACCGTTGGTGTAGGCACTATTCCACAATCTATCACTGTCCTACCAAGTCGTACTAACTCTTTGGTCATTACATTCTGTATCTTCTCTCCAGATGGCCTGCTATCTCTTCCACACATAATCACTCCATCAGCAAGAAAAGAATGTAGGGCTCTTGCATAAGCTATAGATACTGATGAAGTAAGATGAGAGTTTGTTAGTCCTCGAACTCCTGAAATACTACGAATTAACATATTTTTATATTCTTTTATTTTTTTTAGTCAAATTCGTATTGATTCTTAAAAAGTAAAGCCCTGGGAAAAACCAGGGCTTTTTAATTACCCATTAGGATTACTCATCTTCGACGTCTGCGCCGACGTTGCCTATTTGCACGTGGATTATTTCTGAGCGCTTCAATCTTCGCAAGTCGCTTGATACGTCTAACCGTTTTCTTTTTAGTTTCTCTTTTTATATCACTGGGCTTCTCATAGAATGATCTGTTTCTTATCTCTCTAAGAACACCGGCTCTCTCCCACATCTTTTTGAATCGACGTAGGGCTCTTTCAAACGATTCTTTTTCCTTAACCTGGACCTCAACCACTTAAATCACCTCCAAAGTGTAGTTTGTGGTTATATTAAAATTTTCTTTACTTTTAAAAAGCCGGCGATTTTACCCTTATAGCATTTGAGTTCCAAGGATTAAACTAATGAAACAAATTCTTCAATGGTAAGTGTCTCAGGACGGCGATTAAAATCAATTCTCTCCTGCATATGCTTAGGAATGTCCCATCCTTTTAAAGTATTACGCAACATTTTTCGTCTTTGGGAAAATGCTTTGCTAACTATTTTATTGAATCTTACATATTTATCATCATTAACTAGTTGGAATTCCTTTTTTTTAAATCGAACAATGGCAGAATCAACCTTAGGTTTTGGGATAAAAACATCAGGCTTTATTGTAAAACATTGTTCAATATCTAAATAGGCTCCCACAACAACAGTCAAACGACCATAAGCTTTTGTATTGACATTTGCGGTTAGTCGATCTGCAACCTCTTTTTGCATCATAATGTACGCATCATCCCAATAATCTAATTGTTCTATCAACCAAAAAATAATTGGAGATGTAATATTGTATGGGATATTACCAATCACTCTGACAGGATTCATTATTGACATATCATTTATGTCTTTTGATAGAATGTCCCCATGAATAATATTCATCCCATTGAATATTGGCATGTTTTTTAATGCCTTTACAAGTAATGGGTCTATTTCAACAACAACCATGCTATCTACATAAGGGAAAATTCTTTCGGTAAGAGCACCTTCACCAGGACCAATCTCTATAAATCGATCGGATGACATTGGATTAATAGTTCTAGCTATTTTATCAAGTAGATTTGTATCAGCAAGAAAATTCTGACCCCATCTTTTTCTGAACGGATGTTTTTTAATGTTGAAGGTCATAACACTTATAGCTTAAAAATATTAGTCGCATTTTCTGAAGTAATCTCAACAATCTTTTCTAATGATGTACGATGTATTTCTGCCAATCTCTCCGCAACAATACGAACTCTACTAGGCTCATTAATTTTCCCCCTATACGGATCAGGACTTAAGTAGGGACAATCCGTTTCAACTAAAAGACGTTCAAGTGGAAGCTCTTTTGCTACTTTTGGTAAATGGCTGTTTTTAAAAGTAATATTACCAGAGAAAGAGATATAATATCCAAGATTGATGAATTTTTTAGCTGTCTCTAATGTGCTTGAAAAACAATGAGCAACTCCAATTACATCTGGGAATTCATTTAGAATTGATATCAAATCTTCATCTGCATCTCGATTATGAAAGATTACAGGTTTGTTCAGTTCAAGTGCTATTTTCATTTGTGCCCTAAATACATTCTTTTGCACTTCAGGTTCAGATAAGTTTCTAAAATAGTCTAATCCCATCTCACCTACTGCAACCATTTTATGATTATTCATCAATTCATAAATTTGATCGACAAAATTATTTGGGGCATCTTTAGCATCATGGGGATGAATTCCAGCAGATGCATAGATATTATCATGAACAAGACTTAATTGTAAGCACTCACTCGAATCCGTAATATTTGTCGCGACACAAATAAATCGACCAACGCCTTGCTTTCTAGCTCTTTCTAAAACCCCGGGAAGGTCATTTTTTAATTCATCATAAAATAGGTGACAATGAGTATCGGTTAGCATTTGTTCGAATATAATGTTAATATGATAGGGAAAAGTAATTTGATTTTTTCTTTAACACGATTATGAAATTAAAAAATTCTGTTTTTTTTCTAATGCTCAATCATCTTGTTCTTGGATTATCATTGGATAATGGAGACACCCTCATAATAAATCCAATTGATTGGCAAACCCCTAGTCCCAAAGGCTGGAATGCACAATATAAAATTAAAGTCAAATTCCCAGAATCTGATGGCCCATGGAGAAAAATATTAATGATTCACACACTAAAATGTGATTCAGCCACAAATGGGGATTCATTTCCATGTGGAGAGTGGGATTATATTTGGAATACTCTAATATCAATAGAGCAGGATTCTACAGAAACATTTAGTATAGGTAGTTTTGTTACGCCTTATGGGAAAAAATTAAAACTAGGTGGAGATATAGGATGGACCTGGATATATGATATTACAGATTATGCTCTATTATTAAAAAATGAAAAAAAAGTAACCGTAGGAAATAATCAAGAACTATTAGATCTAAAATTTTTATTTGTGAAGGGCATCCCACCAAGGAATGTTCTAAAGGTTGAAAATATTTATCCTTATGGAGAATATAAATATTTTGAACTATCGGATAATCTGGCATTACAAGAAAAAAAAATTAACTTATTACAGAATGCAAAAGGCTATAAAATAAAGACTGTCATATCGGGACATGGACATGAGGGGCCCAGAAATTGTTGTGAATGGGACAGCAAAACACATACTTATTATCTTAATGGTTGGGAAATTTTTAGATGGAACGTTTGGAAAGACTGTGGAAACAATCCTCTCTATCCTCAAGGAGGAACATGGCCGTTTGACCGTGCCGGTTGGTGCCCCGGGACAACAGTAGATGAATACGATTTTGAATTAACCCCATATGTAGAACCAGGAGAATCAATATCTTTAGACTATGGGATTGAACCTTACTCTGACAATGGTGAAAAAAATGGATTTTTTTACATGACACACCAATTATTCTCGTATGGGGCACCTAATTTTGATATAGATGTAGAACTAGTAGATATTATTTCACCAACTGATAAACAAAAATATAATCGTCTAAACCCTAACTTAAATCACCCTAAGATTATCATAAAAAACAATGGAAAATTTGATTTAAGGTCAATTGAAGTTCATTATGGTTTGAAAAAAAGAAAAAAAACTATTTATAAGTGGCATGGGAAACTTGAATTTCTAGAACAAACTATAATCATATTACCAAAACCAAATTGGTTTGGTTTGAAAAAGAATCAAGAATTTGAAGTGTTATTAAAAAGACCGAATCAAACACAGGATCAAAATATAAGTAATAATAAACTCATCACACGAATTCCAATTCCTATGATATTCCCCAACAATTTTTATATGAGTCTAAAGACAAATGATATTAATCGAGCTCGAGAAAATTCATTTACCATCTCTGATAATGATGGAAAAGTACTATATAGTGGTGAAAATTTTTCAGATTCTACTAATTACAACTATGATATTAGGCTGAAGAATGGTCACTATGAATTCTTGTTCAAAGACCTAAGGGAGGATGGTATATCATTACATTGGTGGAATAGAGGTTCCCCTGATAAAATTGGAATAAATGGGGAAATAGTATTCACTGATATCAATGGTAACACAATACACAAATTCAATCCGGACTTTGGACAAGAAATTCGATTTAACTTTTACATCGGACCATTGCCCTGATAAAAAATGACCTTTTTCATTCAATCATTATTTGTTGTAATTCCAATCTTCACCCTACTTATAATAATTGAGGAAATTATCTCAAGATTTATTGGGAAAAAGATAAATCGTGCGACAGACATGGTTTCTAGCTTGAGCTCGGGTATTACAAACATCACCAAAGATGGAATGAAATTGAGTATTGTAATTATTAGCTATTCTTTCTTTTTAGAGCACCTAGAAGTTTTCAGATTAGAGTCTATCTGGGCTTCAATTTTTTTAGCAATATTAGTGCAAGATTTTAGTGGCTACTGGCTCCATAGGCTAAATCATAGGGTAAATGTATTCTGGAATCGCCATGTGATTCATCATAGTAGCGAAGAATTCAATCTATCTTGTGCACTACGACAATCAATTTCAGAGACAGTACACTTTGGAGCAGTATTAATGATTCCGGCAGCATTATTCGGAGTCCCTGCAAAAATATTTTCCTTCTTAGGTCCAATACATCTTTTTATGCAATTTTGGTACCATACAAAATTAATTAATAAAATGGGCTGGCTTGAAAAGATAATCGTTACCCCTTCCCATCATCGCGTCCATCATGCAATAAACCCTCAATACATTGACAAAAATTATGGACAGATTTTTATTATTTGGGATAAGCTCTTTGGAACATTCCAACCAGAACTAAGTGATGTTAAACCTGTATATGGAATCTTAAGACCAGTAAAAAGTTGGAATCCAGTATTAATTAACTACAAACATCTATGGCAGTTGATGCAAGATGCATATCATGCTACTAATATTTATGATAAAATACGAATATGGTTTATGCCAACGGGTTGGAGACCAAAGGACGTTGCTTTAAATCATCCGATCGAATCAATAAAAAATCCATACAGATTTAAGAAATATAATACTCCAGCTTCATACTTATTTGTCTTTTGGTCTTTTTTTCAATTAAATGTTTCGGTTATCCTTATGTTTCATTTTTTTACAATTATTCACCTACAAAGCTCTTTATGGAATTATTATTATGGATTTCTTATCATTTTTCATATCTTTGCATTTACCTCTGCATTGGATAGAAAAAAATATTCAATCATGACTGAATTTGTTAAGATGATTTTGATATTTTATTTATTATTCAAACAAGATTTTATGTGGTATGGTCTTAATCAACAATATGGTTATTTATTATTGACTTACTCATTTATTTCACTTTTGATGACATCATATTTCCTTAAAGATATCAAAACAAAGATAGTATACTAAATCTCGCATAAGAAAATTTGATAGCATAACAATAAAAATGCTTGGTTTATCTTATTTTATTCTTGGAAAAAGAGGTTCGTGATTCTTTAGCACTACCCCTGATTTAAGTCCTCCCCAAGATTTATCTTTGTTATTTACATTAAGTGCATCAAGTAATATAGCGGTACGATTGGGCATAATTGGAGATAACAATACAGCACCTAACCTTAAAGCTTCTCCAGCAGTATAAAGAATTCTACCAGCAGCAATTTTATCTTCTTTTACCATTTTCCAAGGAGCATTTTCTTCCATGTATTTATTTACTGTTCTAATAAACTGCATAATCTCTTCAATCGCATCATTCATTCGCATTTCATTTACTAAATCATTAACAATTCCTGGTAATTTTTTTCCTTTTTCTTTTATCGCAATATCTGGATTATTTAAAGACCCTGGTTCCGGGATTACACCATCGTAATTCTTTTTTATCAATGTTGTTACTCGACTGAGAAGATTACCAAAATCATTTGCTAAATCGCTATTATATCTTTGGATGAAGGATTCCATCGTAAAACTGGAATCATGACCTAACACCATTTCTCTCATAAGATAATATCGTACAGGATCTACTCCGTAATCATCAATAAGATCTATGGGATTAATCACATTACCAACTGACTTGCTCATCTTTGAATCTCCCATAAGCCACCAGCCATGAGCGAAGATAGATAATGGTAATGTAATGCCGGCAGAGAGAAGCATAGTAGGCCAGTATACTGCATGCGTTGTCAATATATCCTTACCTATCAAATGATAAGAAGCTGGCCACCATTTTTCAAATTTTTTTGCAGATTGATTATAACCGACTGCAGTAATGTAATTAATGAGTGCGTCAAACCAAACATATGTAACGTAGTTTTTATCAAAAGGAAGTTCTATTCCCCAATTTAATCTGGACTTGGGTCTAGATATACATAGATCGTTAAGAGGATTTCTTAAGAAACCCAATATCTCATTTTTTCTATGTTCTGGCTGTATAAAGCTCGGATTGGATTTTATATGATCTATTAATGGTTGTTGATATTTGCTCATCTTGAAAAAATAGTTTTTTTCCTGCAAGGTTTTTATATCTCTAAATTGACCACTATCCGCCTCTTTTTCAGTAATAAATCTTTCTTCAGCAACTGAATATAGGCCCTCATATTCTGCCTCATAAATATCTCCATTATTCATTACGCGTTGTAGTATTGATTGTACTATATTTTTATGTCTTTTTTCTGTTGTTCGAATAAAATCATCATTAGAAATATGTAATTTTTTCCAAAGATTGATAAACCTTGGTGCCATTTTATCACAATGTTTCTGCGGATCAATTCCTCTCTTTTTTGCAGCCTCTTGAACTTTTTGTCCATGTTCATCTAAACCAGTAAGAAAAAATGTATCACATCCATAATCACGATTAAAACGCGCCAATACATCAGCCAAAATAGTTGTATATGCATGGCCGATATGTGGCTTATCATTTACATAATATATGGGTGTGGTAATGTAAAATGTTCTACTCATGATTAAGATATTCTTGAACCTTTAATAAAAAATTTATTAATACTAGGGGCATATAAAGATTCAATTGAATCGCTCTTACTATTTTTTCTAATTCAATAACAATTAATAATAATTCGGCTGAAGGATAAAGACGAATTAAGTTTTCCATTTCTTCTTTAAGGTCTGTATGGTGTAATGGATCATTTATTTTATTTTTAAGCCTATTTACACTTTGATACCAAATCTTTAATAATAGAAAATGATATACAAATTTTTCGGTATCTTGTTTTGCTAATTTTGAATATTCTTCTATGAATTTTCTCCAATCATTGGGATTACTTTTAGTTGTCTTAATAACTAGATCGGAAATTAGCAACATAAGATTTTGGACAGATTGTGTTACAAAAAATTTTGCACTTTGAAGATTCCCTCTACTTAAGCCTACTAGCAAAGAAATATGTGCTTCTTCAACGTTTTTTGTTTTAAACCAAGATTCTATATCCTTATCCTGCAATTTGGGAAATCCTATTTTTTGACAACGTGAAATAATTGTTTGAAAAACTGAATTTATATGGTCCGTAACTAAGATAAAAGTTGTACCGATAGGAGGTTCCTCTAACAATTTTAACAATGCATTTGCTGCTTCACCTTGCCCAGAAGATAATAAATGAGAATCAAAAATTATCACAACTTGTTTTCCAGATGATTCGCTTTTTAAAAAAAGAGTTTTTCTTAAATCACGTATAGATTGAATAAGAATTCTATTTGCATTCGGTATTCTAATTTTAAAAAATAAATCCTGTGATTTTTGATTTATTGCATTGTTCACTAAATCCAATTGTTTTGTATTGTTGCCTATCGGATTATTATCAATAGATTTTTTTGGCTTTGGCAATGGGAATATTAGTTTAATATTTTCGTGCTGAAGTTTTTGACATCTTTTACAAGAAGGACAATTATCACAAATATGATTTAATTCATCTTCACAGTTCAACAACTGTGCAAATTTCACGGCCATTCCTTCTTTACCACATCCTGGTGGCCCAAAAAAAAGATATGCATTCGCAATTTTTTCGGATTCAGAAATATGCTTAAGTTGATTCCAGACTTTTTCTTGATATAAAAAAAGGGAATTTGTTTTTATTTCTTGATTAACCATTTTTCTGGATCCAACTTTTGTCCTTTTCCCCAAATTTCAAAATGTAATTTAGAACCATTAATTGATCCTGAATCCCCCATGTACGCTATTACATCACCATTTCTAAGTTGACTATCAACTGTAGTTTGAATATTTGTCACATGACTGTAGACTGTATAAAATCCAGATCCGTGATCTATAATTATTGTTGTACCATAACCCCTGATATAAGTTATAGTTGTAACTACTCCTCCTAAAACCGCTCTTATGGGGGATCCAGGCCTTCCTTTTATATCAATTCCAGGGTTTTCGGTTGTAGTTTTAAGTTTGGAGTTCCATTGCCTCCCAAATTTAGCTATAATCCTCCCTTCGGCAGGCCAAGGCAGCTGCCCCTTAAGACTTTTAAAACTTTTTGTTTGTAAAGCTTCTTGCTGCTTACGAATTCGTAATTCACGTTCAAAACGAGCCTTATCTTCTAATACTTTTTTAATAATGCTCTCAAGTTGTTTTATCCCGGCTTCTTTTTCATCTATATAATTGGCTAGAGCTTTCTTATCATTGCGTATTCTATTTAGTTCCTTTTCACGATCAATGCGCATATTTCTATAAGAATTAATTTGTTGTTCTTGATCCCTAACTATATTGAGATTGTCTCTAAGGGCGGCTTCTAATTCAAGTTTTTGTTGACTTATTTTGATTAGTAATCCTTCAATTTTTTTGGTCATTTTTTTTTCAATATCAGAAATGATTTTAAGATAATGCGTACGATACATTGCTTGTCGCCAAGTTGTTGAAGAAAAAACTTTTTCTAAATCTGTTAAACTACCCTTAAGATATGAATTGACTACACGTTTTTTATATCTAGATCGTAATGCATCTAATTCATTTTCATTTTTTAAAATATCAGTTTTTAGTTCTAATATCCTCTTTCTGGTTTTTTCTTCTTCATTTTTTAAAGACTGAATCAGTTTTGCAGTAAGGGATATTTCTTCATCCAATGTAGATATACGTCTCGAGGTAGACCGTTCTCTAGATTCTGTTGTTTTAATTTTTAATCTTAATTGGTTAATCTCTGTTTTTAAAGAATTAATTGCTGCATTTTGATATCTTAATTCTTCGTCGTAATCCCTTTGATCTGATTGTCCAATTAGATTATTTGATATCAATATTAGAAAAATAATGTGAATACTGAATTTCATTGTCCCAATAATACTTGGTATTTATTTTTTTAAATAGAACAGAATTACCAAAAAAAATTTATAATTCTTCGATTTTAAATAATTGAAATTTATCAAAAGATAAATGCAGAGATTTTTCTTTCGTAAAATATATCCATAATTGCTTTTCAGGATTTTGACCATTATCACCTAAAACTTTCTCGTGTGGGTCACCCAAAAGGCTTTCAACCTCTGGCAAAGTCAAACCAATCTTTAATTTTTCAGAACGAGCATGAATTAAATCTAATCTTCCATATTCCATTTTTTTATCTATAATTTTTCTGGATTTATAATCTCCATAGGTTTGTAATTTTTCCTGTAAATCTAATAATAATCTTTCATTTCTATCACCAATCCCACCCGAAAGCTCTCTTGCAAACTCTAAGGAATAAATAGCTAGCTGGATTTCTTCAAATTCATCAGCTTCAGATGCCAGTTTTGCCATTTGAATACCTGCTTTATACTGCAATGCTTTTACTTCATAAATAAGATTAGCATTCATTTCTAAAGCCTCTGCATATTTACCCATTGCCTTACCAATGAAACCCAGCTCTTGGTACTGTTTACCTTCGCCTAAGATTACCCAAGATTTAAACCGTTTTATTTCTTTTTTACCTTGTATTGAAAATTCTGCAACATGTTTTACCAAATTAAACGCCCTTACATACTTTTTTTCTTTCAATAATTTTTCTGCTTCAATCATCCATGAAAGAGCTATTTGATCTATTCGACCATTAATCATCTTATAAACTAGAGTATCATTTTTGACTCTTGTTAGCGCATATCTATATTTATCTAGTGCTCGCTGAGTCTTTCCTAATTTTTCTAATGATAATCCTTCTTCCATTAACTGATATGGGATTTTATATTCACAATCATCAATATAATCTTCAGCACGATGACGATTAGCATGTGATGGATATTCTCGCATAAACTGATTAAAAGTATCCAATGCTTTTATATAATCTTTTCTATAATAATATGCCTTTGCCTGATCTCCACTAGTTTTTCTGCCTCCATAAAATGCAGACAATGTAAAATAAAGACCATAATTTGAA
>MDTE01039124.1_pt1 | contig 10198 bp, 9 predicted proteins | sample 811231 | NCBI WGS metagenome assembly MDTE01 (sample SAMN05326651, study PRJNA326480) | marine metagenome | isolation source: seawater | place: Indian Ocean: Red Sea | collected 2010 | reverse complement strand
TTGGCTTTAGAAATATTATTCAATGGGATCACAGACTTGTTGATCATGGTATATATGATGATCATTCTCAAGCTTATATTCCTCATATGGATAAATCAAATGGTACATTAATTAGCTTAAATATTCAGTGCGAAAAGTAATGTCCTTTGAAAAAGTTAAAAAATTTGAAAGTTTAATAAGCAATTTTTTTGGAAGTAAATATGGAATTGCAACTGATAGTTGTACACATGCCATAGAGCTATGTTTGAGATACAAAAATATCAGTAAAAAAATTTATTTTCCAAAACATACTTATATTGGAATTCCTATGTTAGGTCTTAAATTAAACCTTAATTGGAGCTGGATAAATGAAAAATGGCAAAATTATTATTATATTAAAAATACAAATATAATTGATGCTGCAGTGCTTTGGAAAAAAAACTCATATATTAAAAATACTTTTATGTGTATTAGCTTTCAATACCAAAAACATATAAATATTGGCAGAGGAGGTATGATCCTCACTGACTCTAAAAGAGCTTACGAAAAATTAATTAAAATGTCATATGATGGCAGAGACAGAGAAATTCCTTGGAGAGATCAAAACATTGCAAATTTAGGATTTCACTATTACTTAACCCCTGAGAGTGCAGAAAGGGGTATAGATATATTTAGAAATAAGTCTAATTTAGAACCTAAGACATGGACGTATCGGGAATACCCAGATTTATCAAAAATGAAAGTTTTTAATCTATGAAAAAAGCACTGATTACAGGTATCAATGGACAAGATGGCAGCTATCTATCAGAATACTTAATTTCAAAAGGTTATGAGGTTCATGGGATACTAAGAAGGCACTCTATTGCTGAAAACCAAGATATTAGAATAAGTAATTTGCCAGTTGAAACTTATTATGGAGATTTAACTGATGAAGTTAGTTTATTCAAAATTTTAAAAAAAGTTGAGCCTGATGAAATTTATAATCTAGGCGCTATGAGTCATGTTGGTATTAGCAATGAAATCCCCTCTTTTACAATAAAAACAAATTCTTTATCTCTGATTGCTCTCATTGAATTTTGTAAAGAAATATGTCCTCAAGCTAAAATTTACCAGGCTAGTTCATCTGAAATGTTTGGTAATTCAATTGATCAAGATGGATATCAAAGAACTACTACACCAATGAGCCCAGTAAGCCCGTATGGGGTTTCAAAGGTTATGGCATTTAACTTGATAAGATTTTATAGAGAGGCCTATAATAAATTTTATTGCAACGGTATTCTATTTAATCATGAGTCGCCAAGAAGAGGTTCAAACTTTGTTACAAATAAAGTTATTAAATCAATTGTAATGATTAAAAAAAATCTACTTAAGAAATTAGAATTAGGTAACTTAGAATCTCAAAGAGATTGGGGTCATTCTAAAGATTATGTAAGAGCTATGCACCTAATGATGAATTATGATAGACCTGAAGATTGGATAGTTTCAATGGGAGAAACTAGATCTATCAGAGATTTTTGTGAATATGCTTTTAAGATAGTTGGTTTAAATTATCTCGATTATGTAGTTCAAAATAAAAAATTTGTAAGACCCTTAGAGCTAAATATATTAAAGGGAGACTCAAGCAAAACCAGAGAGAAACTTAATTGGAAACCAGAATATACATTTGAGACTATGATTGAAGAAATGATTGAATTTTGGATGAATAAACTTTAATCATGTCAATTTTATTGACTGGTGGTCTGGGATACATAGGGTCTCATATAGCTAAATTATACAAAAAGGATGATTTGATTGTAATCGATGATATGTCTAATTCAAACTTAGATTATCAAAGAATTTTTCCAAAAATTAAAGTTTATATCGAAAAAATAAATAAAAATTCACTTAAAAAGATTTTTCATGAGAATGACATAAAACAAGTAATACATTTAGCTGGCTCAAAATCAGTTTCAGAGTCTTTAGCCAACCCCTTGAAATATTATAAGAATAATTTTTTTGTTTCTATGGATCTTTTAGAGTCGATGGATAAATATGGTATAAAAAATTTAATTTTTTCATCCTCTGCAACAGTTTATGGTGATAGCTATCATAGTCCTCTCAAAGAGAATTTAAAAACAAACCCGGTTAATCCCTATGGAAATACAAAATCAGATATTGAAAAATTAATCATTGATTACTCTCTTTCTAATATGAACTTTTCATCAATTATTCTTAGATATTTCAATCCTATTGGAGCTCATAAATCAGGATTTTTATCAGATAATCCAAAAGGAGAACCTCAAAATTTGATGCCAATCATTCTAGAAGCTGTCAATGGAAATGAATTAAAAGTTTATGGTAAAAATTACCCTACTAAAGACGGAACATGTATCAGAGATTATATTCATGTTTTAGATTTAGCTGAATGTCACATACTTTGTTTAAAATATTTAAAAAAGAATAAAGGATATGAAATTTTTAATGTAGGTCTTGGAAGGGGATTAAGCGTTTTGAATTTAATAAAAACTTTTGAAACATCTAATAAAATTAAGTTAAATTATAAATTTTCAAAAAGAAGAAAAGGTGATGTCGCTATAAGCTTTGCTTGTAACAAAAAAATAAAGAGCAAGTTAGGATGGAATCCTAAGTATACCTATAAAGATATGTGTATAGACTCTTGGAATACAAGAAAGTCAACTCTTTGATTTTAGGTAAATTGCAAAACCAACAGGAATATAAATCATAACATTTAGCCAATTATTATAAAAAGATTGATTAGGAATTAATGGCCATAAGATTAAAAATATAAAACAAATTAAAAAAAGATAATGATCTTCTAATAAATTTTTAGAGTTTTTAGTAATCCATAAAGCCACAAAATGCTTTAATAGAATACTTGCTGTATATAAAAAAGAAATTACTAAAAATAATGTGCCTATAATTCCTAATTCACCCAATGTTTGGAAATAATAATTATGAGGATGAGACGTACATGCTGATTGATATTCAGGGATTATTTGGCATAAAATTTTAAAATGTTGAGGTCCTTGACCAAAAATTGGATTATCTAAAAACATATCTAAGGCCACAGCAAAATGAGTTTCATGCGAGGGAGCCCAAGGCATATATGGAACGGTTGTAGAACTTACATCACGAACAGTATGTTGAAAACGTTCGGCTGAGTCGGGTGCAAATTTAATAAGCGTAGCAATAATAATTAAAGAAACAATAAATGATATTAATCTATAGATCTTAAAATTTTGACTTAGCATTACTAATAAAATTGTAAATTGAAAGATTTTTAAAAAACCTGCTCTATCATTACTTATAAAAATTGTTATTTCACTTATCATCAATATAAATATTAAAAGGAAAATCTTTTTATTTTTAAATCCATATAAAAAAGTAAGCAAAAAAATTAAAAGGGGAGTTACATGTGATAGAAAATGACCAAGTATTTCTTCATCTCCGAATACTCCTGTAACTCTAATCGAAGGAGATACAAAACCAAAAAGGTTAGCGCCAAATATCCATTGATAAAGACCATCAATGCAAGCAAATAATATTACTATTAATAAACTAAGTGTAAATTTTCTTATAATTACAGGTGCGTTATCCATCAAGAATTTTAAAGCTAAAACAAAAAATAAATATCTAAAATAAAATATTGGACCATTATAATTTAAAAGTGAGTCATAAGGATATTCTGAAAAAATTCCTCTTATAAGTAAATATGCGTAAAAGGCTGAAAATAAATAAACAAAAATATTTTTGTAATAAGAAAATAATTTATATTTTAAACTTACAATTAAAAAGTAGAGCGCCACAATGGAAAGAAACAAATCTGGTAAAAATGGACCTGTTAAAAGAGCGAATGGAATGAGAATGAATAAAAAGCTTATTAACTTAAAATGTAAATGGTTGTTAAAGTTAAGCATAATAGATGATAATCGTTTAATTTATTGAAATAATTTAAAAATACTATCGTAAATTATATATAAAGATCTTTAAAAAGTTTGGCATTATTCTTAAAATAAATCTTGAACTAATTAAATAAGTATAATTAAAAATATTAATCATATTTTTGTTAAACATATATTTATAAATTGTTATCTCACTCAAGAAGTAATCAAAGCTTCTCCTTTTCATCAAATCTTCAGATAAATTAATTTCAATTAGTGGTATTGGTAAATTGAAAAATTTCAATCTTTTTTCTACACATTTTACCCATAAAAAATAGTCTTGGCACTTGGAGATAATAGGGTAGTAGCCAATTTTAATAATATCTTTTTTATTAAATATAACAGATGAATGAATTAAAGGATTTTGAAATTTAATATTTTTTATAATTTCTATATGTTTTACTGGTTTTTTTATACATCTCTTATGGGAATAGTAATTTTCATTTGCGAAAGAGCCGCATACGGAAACATCTTTATTTTCTTTTAAAAAATTAATTTGTTTAAAAAATCTATCTTTAATAATTTTTACACCAGGGTCGACTCTACCAATATAATTATATTTTGAAAGCCTAATGCCTTTATTTAGAGCTTTAGCTAGACCAATATTTTTATTTATAGTGATTAATTTTAAATTCGATTTTTCAACTAAAAATTCTTTAATGAGATTAAAATTATTTTCTGATAATGGGCCATTTTTAATGAATATGATTTCTGATGGAACATGTTTTTGTTTAAAGATGCTTGTTAAAGTAGAAATTAAATCTGAATACTTTGTATCAATATGGGCACAAATTAAGAGAGATAGATCTATTTTATTCATTGATTTTATTTCTAAGCCAAAAGGTAAAAGAAATTATAATCCATAGTTCGCTTGTCCATTTTTTTTTAGATTTAAACTCAAGCACCATTTGTTTTAAAAACGATATGTTAAATAAACTAGAGATTAAATGAAAATCATTTTCAAAATCATATAAAATTTCAAAATTATTGAATTCTAAAATTTCTTTTTGAGAAAAAGAAAAGCCATGTTTTTTCCTAGATATATTTATTTGATTTTTTTTAAGAAATTTTCTAAAAATTTTTTTTGGATAAAATAAATCAATAAACCTCATTGACTGGTTAAATTTATATCTTACTAATTCATAATTTAGCAGAGGCTCTCTTATTTCAAGACTGTGTTGCATACCACATCTATCATTTTTAAAATTAATTGAAGGTAGATAAAAATTGTAATCTATTTCCTTTACTGACTTGTACCCGTAAGAAGAATTTAAATTTTTAATAATTGTATCTCCTTGATATTCTTTCATTATTTTTTTAGTATTTTGATCAGGCATTATTTTGATTAAACTCATATATGCTGTTGATATGTTTGATTGCTCTAATAAAGATAGGAATTTGTTTATTTTAATTTCAAAATGACTAATATTAAGTTTTTCAAGGATATAAGAAAAAAGCTTTGATGAGCAAAGCTTTTTAAGAATTTTTTTTAAATTTTTTGGCAATAAACATATCCAAAAAAAAATAAAAAAAAACCTATGTCTTGAATATCCAAACAAAAGTTCATCTCCGCCATCAGATGAAATCACAACTTTATATTTTTTTGAAATTTGTTTTGACAATAAGCTAACTAAGATACTTGAAGAGTCAGCAAAAGGCTCATCTAAATATTTTGTAAGTATTTTAAACTCATCAATAATTTCGCTTTTATGTATATTTAATATTTTATGATCAAGTTTTAATTCTTTTGTTTGTTCTAAAGCTAATTTGCTTTCATCGTACGCTGAGTCTTTTAATCCTAAAGTATAAACATTTTCTGAATTTTTGAATATATTTGAGTAGATTACATTTGATAATGTACTATCCACACCACCACTTAGCATTGTAGCTATAGGGACATCTCCTGTAAGCCTGGATTTATGAGACTCTATGATTAAATCTTTAAATTTTTTATTATTTTTTGATTGATAGTGTTTATTGTATTTCTTACAGTTTGTTTTTTGAAAGTTATATAAATTAAATTCTATTAACTCCCCTGGCTCTAACTTATAAACATTCTTCATTATAGACTCAGGTGCATGCACATAGCCATACTGTAAATAAATTTGTAAGGCTTTAAGATTTAAATTTTCTATTATTTTTGATTTACAAAAAAAACTATTTAACTCAGACGATATTGAAATTGATTTATCATTTAATTCATAATAAAGCGACTTAACACTAGTTGGATCTACTGTTGCTATTACTATATTTTTTGGAATATCTAAAATCACAATAGAAAAAAACCCCTCCAATTTCTTTAAGAAATCTTTTCCAAATTTTTTATATCCAGCAATGATAACTTCAGTATCTGATTGAGTATTAAATTCATAATCAATATCTTTTTTTAAATCTTTAAAATTAAATACCTCACCATTAAATAATAAATAATATTTCTCACAATTTGTTTTGAATGGTTGATTTGCTTTGTGACTTAAATCATTTATAGAAAGTCTGTGATGACCCATAAATATTTTATTTTCAATCGATAATTCAACAAAAGAGCTGTTATCAATACCTCTATGTTGTAACCTAGCAAACATATCAAAATTTAGAGAAGAACTATATTGAGACTCCGAGGCAATGTTGAGAAAAAGACCACACATTAATTTATTAAACTAAATTAAATTTATATTAATAGAAATAAAATTAGGATCATTATTAAAACTATAGTAGTTGCAATTGCTCTATTGATAAGAACGTTAGAAAGAAAATTTAAAATATTATTTATATCTTTTTGGGAGGGTTTTTCTTTATCAGATAACAAAGATGCTTTTTTATCAGTAATAACAATAGTTATTAATGTACCAAGAGAATTAAAAATAAAACTTAGTTGAAAGAGGGTTGTTCTATATTCATTAAATATGACTGCTAATATTGATGGAAAAATAAAACCTATTAAAAAACAAAACCATGCAAAAATAGTAGAAAAATCCAAACTAAAATAATTTAGTTTATGGTTTACATTTTTTTTTATTAAGTCTTTTTTAAAATAAGCAATTGATATTTTTTTTATTATATAAACTATAAAATTGAATTTTTTTAAAATAATTAAATGACCAAGAAGTACGTATGCTATACTGATAATAAAGAGAATTAATATTGTCAATAAGTCAGGAGAATGATCTAAAATAAATGCGATCATTGATAGTGAGATTGCAATAAAAAAACTATTTAAAAGAAGAACAGCAGAGGATAAATTCCAGCTTTTTGCGTTTACATTGTTTATTGCCCCTAACATTCTAATAACAAAAGTGAAAGAAGTTATAATATAGGTTAAAGCTAGGCTTATGGAGCTAATAAAAATAATAGTTATTACAATAATACTCAAAAAAATTAATCTTTTTCTATGTAAATTGATTGACTAGGGAATGCAAAATTTAGTCTTAAATTCTCAACAGTTTTTTTAATTTCTAAAGCCAAATCTTCTTTTATCTCAAGAAATTTTTCCCAATCATTTGTGTCAGTGAAGCAATAAATCAATATATCGATTGAGCTATCATTAAATTTATCAAGTCTTACAAAAGCTTTGAAATTTTGATCTATAATAAAATTATCATTTTTTAATAAATAATTTTTAATATGATCAGTAAAACTTTTAATTTGATCAAGGGTAGAATTATATTCTAAACCAATGATCCAATTGATTCTTCTATTCGATCTATTCGAATAATTTAATATTGGCGCCTCAGCAAAAATATAGTTTGGTATTGTTATTGGTGTAGAGTCAAATTCTCTAATTAAAGTTGATCTAAACCCAATATGCTCAACCGTTCCCTCTGTGTGGCCAGGAACATTAATTACATCTCCAATGTGAAATCTTTTTTCTAATAAGATCATTATCCCAGAAATTAAATTCTTAAATAAATCCTGAGCGCCCAATGCGACCGCAACACCAAAAAGACCTAACCCAGCTATAACAGGACCAATTTTTATACCCCAAACCTCTAAAACTGCAACAATACCCAAAAAAATAATTAAGTATTTTAAAGATCGTAAAATCCATAAAGCGAATGCTTTGGTTAAAATTTTCTCTAATTTTAATAAAATTTTTGAAAATGGAATTAAAGATTGATGAATAAGCCAGAAAACAAAAATAGTTGAGAGAGTATTATTTATTTTTTGAAAATATATTCCCAAAGTAGAGTCAATATCAAAATATAATGTAATTGTAAGAAAAGCTAAAACTATAGGTAATAACTTGAATGGGGGAATAAGAGCATCAAATAAGTTATCATCAATATCTGTAGTTGTTTTTTTTACAATCTTTTTAACTTTTAAAACAACTAACCTTGCAAAAATGCTCCTGATTAGTAAAGCAAAAATTATTGATAAAACAATAATTCCAAAATCTATTAAACTTATCCCAAAGACACCATTTTCAAGAACATTTTTAATTTGAATAAAAAAACTCTCAATAAATTTCATGTAATATATTTTAGATTAAAAAAAAAGCCGCACAAGGCGGCTTTTTTTAAATGTTTAATTTGTATTGAGATTTACATCATACCTGGCATGCCACCCATGCCACCCATGCCACCCATATCAGGCATTGCAGGAGCGGAAGATTTTTCTTCTGGCTTATCTGTAATCATAGCTTCAGTGGTTGTTAATAATGCAGCAACAGATACAGCATCTATCAATGCTGTTCTCACAACTTTAGTAGGATCTACGATACCAGCTTTAACAAGGTCACAAAATTTACCTGATTGAGCATCGAAACCATAAGAGTTATCTTTGCTCTCTATGATTTTACCCGCAATTACAGCTCCATCATGACCTGCATTTTGTGCTATTTGCTTTAAAGGAGCAGAAAGAGCTTTTCTGACAATATCAACACCATATCTTTGGTCATCATTTTCAACTTTTACATTTTTGAGAACGTTAGTAGCGTATAAAAGAGCAGTTCCGCCACCAGGCAAGATTCCCTCTTCAACAGCAGCTCTTGTTGCATGCATTGCATCTTCAACACGATCTTTCTTTTCTTTAACTTCAACTTCGGATGCGCCACCTACTTTAATTACAGCTACGCCACCTGCAAGCTTAGCAAGTCTTTCTTGAAGTTTTTCTCTATCATAGTCAGAAGTTGTTTCTTCAATTTGCTTTCTAATTTGATCACAACGTGCCTCGATATCTTTTTTCTTACCGTTACCACCAACGATAGTCGAATTTTCTTTATCAACAACAACTCTCTTTGCTTTTCCTAACATATCCATTGTTACTGACTCAAGTTTTATACCTAAGTCTTCACTAATTACTTGTCCACCTGTTAAAATAGCAATATCTTCTAACATAGCTTTTCTACGATCACCAAAACCAGGAGCTTTTACTGCAGCGATTTTTAAACCTCCACGCAATTTATTAACTACTAGTGTTGCAAGAGCTTCACCTTCAACATCTTCAGATATAATAAGAAGAGGTTTGGTTGATTGTACTACTGACTCTAATAGTGGGAGCATTGGTTGTAAGCTAGATAGTTTTTTCTCATGTAAAAGAATTAAACAATCATCCATTTCAGCCTTCATTTTATCAGCATTTGTAACAAAATACGGGCTTAGATATCCTCGATCAAACATCATCCCTTCAACTACGTCTAATTCAGTATCTAAACTCTTTGCTTCTTCAACAGTAATCACGCCCTCTTTACCTACTTTTTGCATGGCTTCTGAGATCATTCCACCGACTTCTGTATCACCGTTAGATGCGATGGTACCTACTTGTTGGACTTCTTTGTCAGATTTAACTGCTTTTGAATTTTTATGAAGTTCTTTGATGATTGCATCTGCTGCATTGTCCATACCTCTTTTAAGATCCATAGGATTTAATCCAGCTGCAACAGCTTTCATACCTTCAGTGGCTAAGGCTTGACATAGTACAGTTGAAGTTGTAGTTCCGTCACCTGCGAGGTCATTAGTCTTGTTTGCAACTTCTTTGATCATCTGAGCGCCCATGTTTTCAAATTTATCGGCTAGCTCAATTTCTTTTGCAACTGTAACACCATCTTTTGTGGTTCTTGGAGAACCAAAAGATTTGTCGATAACAACGTTTCTACCTTTTGGACCTAATGTAACTTTGACAGCATCCGCGAGGATGTTAATACCATTGAGCATTTTAGCTCTAGCATCAGTGCCAAATTGAATTAATTTTGCTGACATTTAAAATTTTCCTTTCAATTACTTTTCAATAATTCCCATGATGTCAGACTCCTTCATAATCAGAAGTTCTTTACCATCAATTTT
>MDTE01011850.1_pt1 | contig 10198 bp, 11 predicted proteins | sample 811231 | NCBI WGS metagenome assembly MDTE01 (sample SAMN05326651, study PRJNA326480) | marine metagenome | isolation source: seawater | place: Indian Ocean: Red Sea | collected 2010 | reverse complement strand
TGAACAAAAAAAACTCCTTACCAACTAAATCAATAGGTTTCATCTGTGGTGGATGTGGATTATTAATTATTTAAAAGGTATTGGCCACCGGTTTTGACCTAGGATGATAAGATGTCATCAAAGTCAAGCGACGACCGGGTGATCCGTCCAAATCAATCGAAAAATTAATATTTGGTGTTTCTAATTCAAAACCGAGGTGGGTATTAGATGCCTCCCCTTCTGATTCATCAAGTTGGCCTAAGATTTCTATTCTTCGACCTTGCCGAATGTGATTCCAACAAGCATAAGGGACCCAAGTCAAGTTGTCGGATAATCGTATTCTTTTACTCACACCTAACTGAAAATTGACATCTACCAGAAGCTTTGTAACTATATTTCGTTGCTGCTGTTCAGCTTTAATGAGTTTCAGGTCGCCGTAAATTCGACCGATTAAATCAATTCCTAATTCTTCTATAGGATAAACTGTACTGAACCCACTACCGATGATAACAGGTTGCTGAATTTTAGCTTTTTGTTTTTGATCAACCAAATCAGGGTGCCCTAACACGTCATCTGGATCAGAGACTAAGTTAGTACCAGCCACCAGATGAAATTCAGCGAATTCTAAAACACCAAAATTCAGAATAGGAGCGATTCGGATAGTTTTTGCCAGAGGTTTAATACTAGTTTGTCCCATCAATCCAAATCCCAGTTGGCCAGATTTTAGCTGATGTAGATCAATTTGAGCATAACTACTCAAAACCCCAAACAATAACACTACAAAGAATACCAGTCGTTGTTTTATATTGACAAAGAAAATCATTTTAGGAATCTCTGGTCTATTGAGGTGAAGAGTTATAACAACCAATTCTGCTAGGTCAATTATTAGCTTGCTATGAAAATTAGATTGTCCAATAGTCCCACAGGTGTTTGGGAATGTTCTTACGGACACCGGCATCATCATGATGTGTCCAACGGGCGAACAAGCCTATCCGAGGCGTTGACTGATTATTCGAAGATCCAGTGTGCATTAACCACCCATGCCAAATGATAATATCCCCAGCTTCAGCAATGAATTCCTGCGCTGGCTGAGAATTTGGACCGTGAAAGATTGACCAACCATTCTCTTTCCATTCAACTGTATCTCTGAAAGTACCTTCGATTCGTTCAGGATGACGAAGGAAATACTGATGTGCATCTATGTGGCTACCAGGCCAAAACACAAAACTTCCACCTCTTGGTTGTACATCGTAAAGATACGTTGTCACACCAATCATTAACACAGCTTGACAACCTTCTCCAGGGTAACCGTCCAAGTGCCCTGAAACGGGCATTACCCAACTGTTATTATCTTTATTTGGCCAACGTGTCAGAATCCCACAACCTCCCCCCTTGAAATTATAACCGCTGACTTGTTCCATTATAGATTCAATTTTTGGTAAGCTACCTAACTCCGGTGTTAGCTTTGGATTATTAGCTGAACTCGCTCTTGCCCAGCTTGATTTATCTGAGTAACAGCCATCAACTTGCTTCCAAAATTGTTTTCGCCATTGATCGATTATTTTATTCTCGATAAAATTACGCAGGATCAGGAATCCATCGCGCTTAAAATCGCCTATCTGTTTTAGGTTTAGCAGCATAAAAATAATAAATGGTCTAGGAAGCTAATTCGAGGTAAGGTTAGCTTCATCAAATACGGTGTTAAGTATTGTTTCAAATTGTTTCAGCACTATTGCCTCATCTTCTCCATCAACGATCAGTAACAACTCAGAGCTTGGCCTAGCAGTTAACATTATTATACCCATAACACTTTTTGCATTAACTTTCATTCTACCTTGTAACAGAAAAATATCTGCAGAAAATTGGCTGGCAGCCTCGGCAACTCGGGCTGCAGTCTTCATATCCAACCCATTTACATTTTTAACAATTACCTTTTTTTCTATCAATTGCAACCACCCATAGTAACGGTATACTCCATCTACACAGCCCTAGTTGGGGGAAAATAACAGAGCTTGGTGCTGCCAACTCTCAATATGATCTTGTTTTTCATCATCATTCATCATATTAGTTAAGGTTCTATTCAGTTCCTCAGGTGCGTTGACACCCATTTTTTTGCTCCACAGGTTTGCGGTTGCAGTTTCAATCAAATTTGAAATGTTGCGGCCAGGGGCAACAGGTAAAATAACTTTTGGGATTAACTCTTTATGGAATTGATAATGCTGCTCTTCCAATCCAGTCCTTTCATAAACTTTATTTTTGTTCCATGTCTCTAGAGAAACCACCAGTTCAACTTGTTTCCGGTTACCTATAGCAGTAATCCCAAATAATGAGACTACATCAATTATTCCTAAACCACGAATTTCCATATAGTGTTTCAACGGGTTAGGTCGAATACCAAACACCCTATGTTCCGATACCTTTTTCAGCAAAACGGTATCGTCAGCGATTAGGCGATGCCCTTTTCGTAAGAGTTCTAAAGAGGCTTCACTTTTTCCAATTCCACTGGGGCCTAAAATTAAAACGCCAAGGCCATAAACATCGACTAGATTGCCGTGGATAAACTCAGTTGGGCCGAATTCATTCTCTAGAAAATGAAGTAAAAAATTAGTAAATGTTGAAGAATCATGCTCGGTTTGGAGCAATGGTATTTGCCTCTCATGACTTAGCGAGACTATTTCAGGCGACGGGGTAAGATTAGTAGTAAAAACTAGACAAGGAATCTGATAAGAAAAAAGCCTCGAGAGTATCCAGTGGCGTTCAGTTGTCGATAACTGGTGCAGATACGATACTTCCCCTTTACCAAAAATCTGTATTCGATCATAGCCAAAACTATCGAAGTGGCCACATAAGGCTAACCCCGGCCGATTCGATTGAACAGAATGAATTTGGCGGTCTAAACCTTTTTGACCTGCCAAGACTTTTAATTCTAGCTCTGAACACTGAATTAGTTTAGCTATGGTAAATCGATCAGGCATTGGTTAGTTCCATTTTCGACGACGTTTGGTTGAAGATTGAATGCCTAATTTTTCTCGATATTTAGTGACTGTTCGGCGAGCTGCGCTAATACCTTCTTTTTTAAGCATGAGGGAAATTGATTGGTCACTAAGAGGCTTAGCTGGTTCTTCCAGGTCTATTAGTTTTTTGATTTTGTCTTGTACACTGGTCGAAGAAATTTCACCTATTTCTGTTGACAATCCTGAACTGAAAAAATATTCTAACTTATATAAACCTTGCGGAGTTTGAACATACTTGTTGTTGGTAGCTCGGCTGACCGTTGACTCGTGAACACCAACCATTTCAGCAATCCGACTTTGTACCAATGGTTTAAGTCCATTTATTCCTACTTGCAAAAAATCCTTCTGAACCTCAAAAATAGCTTCAGCTATTTTTTGAATAGTTTGCTGCCTTTCATAAACGCTCTTTAGCAAATCAATAGCCTTTCCTCGATACTCTTCTATCCAGCTTTTGGTATTTGGGTCAAGAGAATTTTTCTGTTGTAGCATATCTAGGTAGATCGTATTCAGTCGCAACTTAGGTAATCCACGATCATTAGTCGTGATAACATAATCATCTTCAATCTCTTCTATGACAATATCAGGTGTGACTGCTCGTGGGTTCCGCTGACTACCACTCGGTTGTGTGAACCGCCGCCCAGGATATGGATCAAGCTTAGCAATCACGTCAACGGCAGCTAGGATTTGGTCTGTTTTTACTTCTAAGACCTGAGATAGATGACGTATTCGATAGTTCTTAAAATCGTCATAATGATCTAATAAAATTCTTTCTGCCAGCGAATCATGAAAATCTAGATTCCGACTTAGTTGAATCAACAATGTCTCCCTGACATCCCGGAAGGCAATTCCGACAGGGTCAAATCGATGTTGTATCAATGCTAAAACAGCATCAACATCTTCTTCTGAACATCCCAGATCTTCGGCAATCTGATCAATTGTTCCCGTCAGCATTCCATCTGAATCTAGATTGCCGATTATATATTCACCGATTTGCCGATCCTTCTGTGGAATTAGCAAGACTTGCAATTGTGCTGACAGATAATCTAACAACGATACTTGTTGAGCTACATCTTCATCCGGTCCGTCATTATTTTCCCAATGTTCTTGAGCCACTCTTTCGCTTGGTGAGATCGAATCATCTAGAAAATCTTGCCAATCAAAATCTGGCTGTATTTCGTCTTCAGTAGGTGGTTCAATATCAAGTTCCGAGTCTAAAGCAGCATCTTCATTACTCTCGTTATCATTGTTTTCGTCTTCGATCAATTCTGTGTTTTCTGAATCAGTTATTTCTACTTCATCTAATTCTTCAATCAACTCTTCTAACATTGGATTTTCTTCCAACTGCATTTGTAAATGCTGTGTCAGGTCGAGTCTAGACATCAGCAAAACTTCAATGGCTTGCCTTAGCTTAGGAGTGATGACAAGACTTTGAGTTTGTTTTTGATTGATGGTTTGACGAAGTCCAAGTTGCATGATGCTACCTATAGCAATATTTTCAAATCTAGAGGACCATTTCTAGTTAGTATGTCCAGCTTCGTCTGAAGGATTTAGGCTCGGCGTTTTTTTTGCTGGTAAATTGAAGCTATTGCCAAAGTAGCGCTCCCTGGCCATTTGGCTAGATAATAACTCGGTTGGAGTACCACTTAGAGAAATTTTTCCATCCGTTATTAGATAAGCTCTGTCAACAATATCTAACATCTCAGCCGCATTATGGTCAGTTATAAGAATGCCAAGGCCACGCTCCTTTAATTGAAATACCAACTGTTTAATTTCTTGTACTGCGATGGGATCAATACCTGAAAACGGCTCGTCCAATAACATGAAATTTGGATCAATCGCCAAAGATCGGGCAATTTCTGCTCTGCGACATTCTCCACCAGACAGCGTGTAGGCCTTCTGGTTTGCTAGGCTGGAAAGACCTAACTCACTCATTAGCTGGTTTTTTCTATTTTGAAGTTCACCTTTAGGTAAGCCTCGGACTTCTAGAACAGATGTGATATTTTCAGCCACGGTCAATTTTCGAAAAATGGATGTTTCCTGCGGTAGGTATCCAAGACCCAATCGCGCACGCTGATACATAGGGAGTGAAGTAATCTCTCGATCATTGTAGAAAATTCGGCCAGAATTCGGTCTGATTGAACCAACGATCATGTAAAAAGTGGTAGATTTACCAGCTCCATTTGGACCCAACAGGCCAACGATCTCGCCTGTGTCTACGCTAATACTGACTTGATCTACAACAGTCCGTCCCTTTCGCGAATAGCTTTTGACCAAGTTTTCTGTAGATAACGTAATCGGCATAGAATTTGATAATTTCGATCTACTCTCCGGTTCGACTGTCGTTGTCATTATTGGTTCCATTGGTTACACTTACTTCAGATGGGGTAGTACTGCGAATCCGAACTCTAAATTTCACATTCCCTTCTCCAATTCGTTCACCGGTTACACGATTGAAAATGAAGTGGTCAGCTTCTAGACGATCGTCTTCTTGGATTACCACCACCTGTTTTTTTAAGTCAATCGTATTATCTATGTGATTTATCGTAGCTTGATGGCAATTGGCAAAAATGTCTTTATCTCTCAATTCAACATTCTCTTCAGCCAACGTTCTTTGGTAGGTATCGGTTGCAATATCTTTGAACATGGTTACTTTTTGTGCATTCAGAAACCCATTTGTCATTTTAATCCGTACTTTGCCTGTCAATACAGTAACCTCAGTGTTTTCGTTGGGCCTATAGATTTTTAGTGAATCGGCATGTTCACATATAATAATTTCCTCACCCTCAGAATTTTCGTCCGTTTGTAATTCTAAATCTGCATTGGTGTTGGGTGTCTTTAAAGACTCTTGCCCAGTGGATAAGCCAATAACCATTAAACTAAATATCATCCAAAACCATTGTTTCATTCTAATGTGCGAGCTACTCCGATTCATTTAACTTTTCATCCTTTTCATACAGTGTTGCTGTTACTTTCTTCATTTCAATTACTTCTAAGTTAGGGCGGGCCGCTGCATTGGCACCATTAACCACTGACTCGCCACGAACAATGCTACAGGCAACGGGTGAATAAAGGCGTTCATCTCGATTATTCCAGTGCAATTCCTCGGAGAACAATTGACCATTATCGCTGGTTGCAACGACCGAATTCATGAACTTCAAATTTTGCGTTTGATCGACGACTTCACCATGCTCTGCTGTTATTTTTGCTACTACCTGGTCATTCTCATATATTTCAACGTATGGTTTACGAACGAAAGTAGTTTGTAAACGAAATTCCGCCTGCCTACCGATCAAAGTCCATTTCAAAACTCCGCCTTCTGCATGTCTCATTCTAAAATCTGACAATGTTTGCCGTGGAACTTCCGTTTCACTAGTTGCAATCCCCTGTCTATCACAGCCCAACGTCACCAAAACCAACACAGAAATGCAAATGACAGATAAATTAGTCGTTGTTCTTTGCACTCTAGTTTGAGATTGGTCTGGTTTTCCATCGATCATGCATCCAAATCCACTGTTCCGGATACTGCCGAATATAACGCTCAATTAAGCAAGTAAATCGTTGTGTGTTTTCAATAAGATCATTTTGCTTATGTTCAGTTTTTTGCAAATCCAAGGCTGGCTCAATAATCATATGATGGGTGTTGTCAGGTTGTCTGACCATAAAAACTGGCAATAGTGGAGCATCGGTTTTTCTAGCAATAGCAACCGGCCCAACGGGGGTGTGGGCTGAACGTCCAAAAAAGTTAACAAAAACACCGGATGTTTTAGTGTCTACATCAGCCAAAATAGCCAAAAGTTGGTTTTGTTTTAGGCAACGAAAAGCCTTCCTCAAGGATTTTTCCCTATCTAAACTATCGTAGCCCGCTTGGCGCCGATTACCCACTACCAGATTATTAATCGTCTTTGATCGAAGAGGTCGAGCGATAGCATTTAGCTTATAGCCATGCCGGGCAAAAGTTGCACCGACTAATTCCCAGTTGCCGAAATGTCCCATCAAAATGATTACTCCCCGCTCCAAAGATAACGCTTGGTCAAGATTCTGTTGCCCTTCAAGTTGAACAGCTGTATCTACCCACTCTGTTTGCTGGAAATGCAAAAATTCCATCAAATTTTTGCCCAAATTTTGGAAACATTTAAGCGCTAGATGCTCAACGTTAGCGACTGATGGAAGGGCTTGAATGATTTGTCGTTTGGCCCGATTCCGAGAAATAGAAGCCTGATGAAAGACTAATTCTCCGATTAAATCCCCTATCTTCCAAGATGCTGATAATGGCAAACTAGACACAAATCCGCTCATCAATTTAGCTAAAGTCCAGTAACCACAGTGCTTCACAGGCCGCCACATACTGCTCCTATTATAGCAGATGCTAATCTAGATAGACAAACACATCAAACAAGTCGTCGCGAATCCCATTAGTTCTGAGATATAATAGATCAGCTATTAATGAACTCACAGCCGAGGAAAGGAATTTCTATTATGCAAATTGTAACCCAAGCTGAATTATCCAATAAAATGCCATCCTATCAAGGTAAGGTGCGGGATTTGTATGATTTAGGCGATCAATTATTAATCATTTCTACAGACCGGATTTCTGCTTACGATTTTGTTTTACCCAGTGGTATACCCCACAAAGGTCATGCCTTGAACAGTATGTCCGAGTTCTGGTTTAAGGAAACCGAGTCAATTGTCAACAACCATCTCATTTCTGCGGACGTAAATGAATACCCTGGCTTATCTGATTCTGACCGTTCACTATTAGATGGCCGATCAATGCTGGTACGAAAGGCCAATCGAATCGATATTGAATGCGTGGTTCGAGGTTATATTGCTGGTTCTGCTTGGAATGAATACCAGAAAGATGGAACAGTTTGTGGTTCCAAACTACCCACGGGTTTAAAACAGTCAGATCGACTGCCCGAACTGATTTTCACACCAGCAACAAAAGCTGACCACGGGGAACACGATGAAAATATTTCCATACAGCAAATGACGGACGTCGTCGGCAAAGATCTAACAGACAGATTAATGGAGACTAGCTTTGCTTTATTTAGATTTGCCAGTCAACATGCTGAAAGCGTGGGGCTAATTCTATGTGACACTAAATTCGAATTTGGTTTGGTTGGCGAAGAATTGGTTTTGATTGACGAAGTTTTTACACCAGACTCTTCTAGGTTTTGGCCAAAAGACGATTACCAACCAGGCCGATCGCAAAGTAGCTTCGACAAGCAATATGTGCGAGATTACCTAGTAGAAATTGGATGGAACAAACAACCACCAGCACCGCAACTGTCATCTGAGGTGATTGAACAGACCAGCAGAAAATATTTAGAAGCTCATCGCCTGATTACCGGACGCTCCTTGGTTTAATGCTGACTTAGACCTTTTTTCGCCAAACGGCTTCAAAATTATCTCTAGGTTGAAACCCAAGCAGTCGTTTGGCTTTTTCGTTGGAAACCCAGTCGTGTGGGAGGTCGGCCACGATAAAAAAGCATTCACACCTTGAAGGCATGGCCTCAAGATCTACAGCTAAGGCACGACGAAACGATTCACCACAGTCACGCCAACTGACAGTAAAAGGATGTAAGTCAGTACCTTGTCTCTGATCATCATGTTCAAGAAAAGTCAAAAATAACAAAGTTAGGACATGTAGTGGATAGTTAGCTGTGAAAACACGACAGATTTCTTGGCCTAGAGATTTAGTCAGTGCATAAAGATTTGTGCCAGGGTGAGGTGGAATGTCAGGGGTGATACCAAAATCGAAGTCTTCGTAGGTTTCGCCAGCCAAAGTAAAGTGTGGTCCTGTATTAATGATTCGATCAATACCTTGCTCAGCTGCCACCTGCATAGTATTGTAGGTGCCACGAGTACTAACATCGAAGGCTAGTTTCCGATCATGCCTCAAAACTGACAAATTGATAATTGCATCCATGCCTTCAGCTGCTTTTCTGACTTGCTCGATGTCGGCCACATCGACGACTCGGGTTTCATGTGGCGATTCGATTGGCGTGGTGTCTGTAATACGAAGGGTGTGTTCATTCTCAATCGCTTTGACCACATGTGGTCCCATGTATCCATTACCACCTAACAAAAGCACTTTCATTTTTAATCTCCCAGATGAATAATTTTCCAGTACTTGTCGTCAATAGCATCAGACACCGCAGTGGAAATCTCTTCTGTACTAACCTCACCTAGCCGTAAAATGGTGATTTTTATTAATCGCTCACGAGCAAACTCCTTGCAGATACACTCGCCCAGATATGAGGCCAACAGGTCAGGAGCAGTACTTGGCTGCGGACGCCAGCGAGGGCCAATAGCCACATTTGGCCCAAGTCTGTCAAATAGCCTCAGTGTGCTAAGGAAGATAAAGTTACTGACACCAGCTTCGGCTGAAGCAGTCAATAGATTGTAAGTACATCGTGTTGAAAAATCTAGGAGTTGATTGGCCGAATCACTGATATCGTTCAGTGTTAGGCCGTTGGCTGAAGGCGGTCTTGCCAAATGTACAACCGAATCAACATGCTGAACCGGTAGTTGCGATTCATGATCAAGGTTAGAACGAATGAAATCAAAATCCGTTTGGACATCGACTATATCCGTCAACCGAATTTCGTGGTTGGCTGACAAACTCGCAGCTAACCTTCGGGCTAATTTAGTACTGGCAGATGTGATTAATAATTGCATTTGAATAACGTTGGCGTATAAGTTAAACAGGGAAATCTAGCTTCTGGTCAAAAAATACCCGACTAACCGAACGGTGCTTATGGATACGAAAGATTGCTTCAGCTAATAATGGGGCGATACTGAGGACCTTGACCCTACCGTTAATTTGTTTCTCAGCCGGAACAGGGATAGTGTTGGTCGTAACAATTTCTTGGATAGAAGGTCGGTCTAATAATTGACAAGCTTGGCCAGTTAGTACCGGGTGTGTAATAGCAATATGTACTGGGTTAGTGCCTGCCACCACAAGTGCATCAGCGTGTTTATAAATGCTACCACCAGCAATCAAATCGTCAATCAAGATAGGGGTCTTACCTGATACCTCGCCAACAATCTGGTTGACTTCAACCGACCGACCGCCAATTCCGCTTCTTTGCTTATGCATGATAGCTAAAGGAGTATGGAGGATTCCAGCATACTTTTCTGCTAATTTGGCTCGGCCAACGTCTGTAGAAACGACGACCCCATCCTTGATTTTCTGCTCCTTT
>MDTE01138809.1_pt1 | contig 10199 bp, 10 predicted proteins | sample 811231 | NCBI WGS metagenome assembly MDTE01 (sample SAMN05326651, study PRJNA326480) | marine metagenome | isolation source: seawater | place: Indian Ocean: Red Sea | collected 2010 | reverse complement strand
TTGATATATGTATTTTTCTATATTCTTTCATAGATAACTAACAAATTAAATAAAAGAAATTCATTTATTATATTTGGTTTAATAAATTTATGAAAAAGCAAGACAAATTATTGGCCCAAAAAATCTATTTGGTTTTAGGGTCCCTATTCATAACATCATTAGTTGTTTCAAATTTAATTTTTCAAAAATTTTTTTACTGGCATCCTTTTGAAATAAATGTTTTTGGTGAAAAACTATTTGAATTATCAGTTGGTATTCTGCCTTATCCAATAACTTTTTTAATTACAGATTTAATTAGTGAAATTTATGGTAAAAAAAGAGCTAATGCTATTGTAACAGTTGGTATTTTTGCTTCCATTTTTTCAATTTTAATTATTTATGTTGCAAATTCAGCTCCTGCAATAGAAGCATCTCCTGTAAATGATGAACTATTTTCAACTGTATTTGGGAGTACAGTTATAGCTGTTTTTGCTAGTATGCTAAGTTATCTGTTTGCTCAATATGTTGATATTCATATCTATCACTTTTGGAAAGGGCTAACTAAAGGGAAAATGTTATGGTTAAGAAATAATTTTTCTACTTTTTTCTCACAATTCCTAGACACTTTTACAATAATTCTTCTTCTATGCTTGTCAAATGTGTTAATGTGGGATCAATTTCTTGGATTATTAATCTCAGGTTTTATATTTAAAGTTGCTATTGCTGTTATCGACACCCCATTTCTATACCTTGGAGTATACCTTTTTAGAAGAAGATTCAATCTAAAAATAAATGAAGAAATCAATATAGATTAGACAAATATTTTAATCACATATCCTTCATGGGCTCTAATATTTAAGACCTTGTTTTCGTTAAATATTAGGTATTGACCTTTAATACCTCTTAAAATTCCAGTAATATTTTTTTTATTATTTAATTTCATAGATTCAGGCTTTGAAGGAGATTCTAAAATTGGAAAGTTTATTTCAGTCATTTTATCTTTTGTAATAAAATAGTGTAATAAATGATTTGGCAGATAATTCTTTGCTTGAATTTTATAATTTAGAATATTTTCTGTGCTATTTTCATTAATAAGCATTTTCCTCCAATTTGTTTTATCTGCAATATATTTTTTTATAGCTACCTCTGCAATTCCAGCAAGATATCTATTAGGCACCTCCAATATTTCTACAGCTTCATGAGCTCCTTGGTCAATCCACCTATATGGAGTTTGATTTTTTCTGGTTACGCCAACTTTAATATTTCCTGTATTAGCTAGATAAACAATATGAGGTTGAAGCTGAATTTTTTTTTCATAATCAAGATCTCGTTCTTCTATGTTTAAATGTGCTTTACTTAACTCAGGCTTAATAATCCAATCTGCAGCCTGAGGCGCTTCAAAAAAGCATTTCTTACAAAATCCCTGTCTATATATCTCCTTATCTTCACTACACAAAAGGCATTGATATCCTATATATTCTATATTTATCTTTTTGTCCAACAACTGATTCATACATAATATATCATTAGGAAAATCTAGATAATACCTAATAGGATTATCAAATTCGGATATCATTTTTTTAATTACTCCTTGAAAATGCATTAAAAATTGCTAATTTTAGTTGAATAAAAGTAAGAAAAAAAGTGCCAAATCCATTTATAAATTCTATTGCATCATGGTTTCTAAAAAAACGATTGCATCAAATTGAATTGTTTGTAAAATATCCAAATGAAGTTCAAAATGATGTTTTAATGAAATTAATTAATACTGCAAAAGATACATTAATAGGTAAAGAATATGATTTCAAGTCAATAAATAATTATCGTGAATTTTCAAATAGAGTTCCAGTATTTAAATATGAAGATTTTTCTGAAAAAATATTTAGAGCTAGAAAAGGAGAAGAAAATATTTTTTGGCCAACTAAAATCAGATGGTTTGCTAAATCTAGTGGTACTACAAACGCCAAAAGCAAATTTATTCCAGTTAGTCAAGAATCACTACAAGAGTGTCATTATGATGCAGGTAAAGACTTATTGTGTATTTACCTAAACAATAATGAAAATTCAATGTTATTTTCTGGGAAAAGTTTAAGATTAGGTGGTAGCAAATCACCTTATGAAAAAAATGGCACATATTATGGGGATCTATCAGCAATTTTAATAGATAATATGCCTTTATGGTTTGAGTTTAGCAGTACTCCAAGTACTAAAACAACATTAATTGATGACTGGGAGAAAAAAATTGATGCAATAATTGAAGAAACCACGCCAGAGAACGTTACGAGTCTTGCAGGAGTACCTTCATGGATGCTTGTTGTCCTAAATAAAATATTAGATGCATCCAATAAAAAAAGGATTATTGAAGTATGGCCAAATTTAGAAGTATATTTTCATGGTGGAGTGAATTTTAAGCCATATGTCAATCAGTACAATAATATTATTGGTAACGATAATATGAAATACTATGAAATATATAATGCTTCTGAAGGTTTTTTTGGAATACAATATGAAAATAAAGTAGATGAATTATTATTAATGTTAGATTATGGAATATATTATGAATTTATTCCAATGGATGTATATAATTCCAAGGGGAAAACAATTATACCTCTAGATGAAGTTGAAATAAATAAAAACTATGCCATGCTTATTTCTACAAATGCAGGATTGTGGAGATATGAAATTGGAGATACTATAAAATTTACTTCAAAATTCCCTTACAAAATTATAGTTACTGGAAGGACCAAACATTATATTAATGTTTTTGGAGAAGAAGTTATTATAGAAAATACAGATAAAACTATTAGCAAATTATGTAAAACCAATAATTTAGAAGTAGTTGATTATACAGTTGCACCAATTTTTATGAAAGGCAAAGAAAGGGGGGGGCATCAATGGTTTATTGAATTTAAAAATTTTCCATTTAAAGATATTAATATAGAAAAACAAATTGATAATAATCTGAAACAGGAAAATTCAGATTATGAAGCAAAACGACATAAAGACTTTACTCTTAATCCACCAAAAGTAATTATTGGCAAAAAGGGTGTATTTTTAAAATGGCTTAAGAAAAAAAATAAGATCGGAGGACAGAACAAAGTTCCTAGACTATCTAACAACAGAATCTTAATTGAAGAACTAATTAAATTAAATGCTTAAGAAGCAGCCTTTAATTTTCCTAAACTAATTCTGGATAATTGATTATTAGCATATTTCTTAGTGATATGAAGTTTCTTTTTATCACTTCCAGGAAGATTAAACATTGCATCATTTAAAATTTCCTCACATAAAGATCTGAGACCTCTAGCTCCTAAATTATAATCGATTGCTTTATCAACTATAAGGTCTAATGCCTTATCATCAATCTTTAACTCTATACCATCCATTTCAAATAATTTTATAAACTGCTTGATAATAGCATTTTTTGGCTCTGTCAATATTTTTTTCAGTGTATCCCTATTTAAAGGGTTCATATATGTCACTACAGGCAATCTGCCAATAATTTCAGGTATTAATCCAAAATCTTTCAAATCTTTTGGATTAATATAAGGAAGAACATTTGTGTTTGATATGGTATCTATTTGAGTAGACTTATACCCAATAACATTTAGATTTAACCTTTTTGAAATAAATTTTTCTATTCCATCAAAAGCACCTCCAGCAATAAACAATATTTTTTCAGTATTAATTTCAATAAACTTTTGATCTGGATGTTTTCTTCCCCCTTTTGGAGGAACATTTACAATGGTGCCTTCTAGCAGTTTTAATAAAGCTTGTTGTACCCCTTCTCCAGAAACATCCCTTGTTATGGAAGGGTTATCACTTTTTCTTGCAATTTTGTCAATTTCATCTATAAAAACAATACCTCTTTCTGCTTTCTCAATATTATAATCTGCAGCCTGGAGAAGTTTAGTTAAAATTCCTTCAACATCTTCACCAACATAACCAGCCTCAGTTAGAACAGTTGCATCACAAATTGCTAAAGGGACATCCAACATTTTTGCGATTGTTTTAGCAATTAATGTTTTGCCAGTTCCAGTCTGACCAACCATAATAATATTACTTTTTTCAATTTCAATTTCATCTGATTCCAATTGATTTATCCTTTTGTAATGGTTATATACTGAAACCGAAATAATTTTTTTTGTATAATCTTGACCAATAATATAATCGTCTAGAAAGCTCTTAATTTGTGGAGGCTTTAATAATTCTGAATCTTTAGGTTCAGTTGATTTTTCTTGTTTTGATTCTTGTAAAATTATTCCATTAGCTTGCTCAATGCACTGATCACAAATATGTGCATCAATACCAGCTATTAACAAAACTGTCTCAGCCTTTTTCTTTCCACAAAAAGAACAATGTAGCTCAGACTTTCCCATGATAAAAATAATTACTTAGTTAGAATTTCATCTATCATACCATATTCAAGGGCTTTTTCAGATTTCATCCAATAATCCCTATCACTATCTTTATATACCTTCTTATAATCTTGTCCAGTATGATTACTAATAATTTTATATAATTCTTCTTTTAAGGCAAGAATTTCTTTTGTTGTAATCTCAATATCACTAGCTTGACCTTGTGCACCTCCTAATGGTTGATGAATCATAACCCTGGAATGAGTTAATCCACTTCTTTTACCTTTGTGACCTGCACATAAGAGAACAGCTCCCATTGAAGCTGCCATGCCAGTACAGATTGTCGCAACATCAGGTTTAATTAATTGCATAGTATCATAAATTCCTAATCCTGCGTATACACTCCCCCCTGGAGAATTAATATATATTTGAATATCTTTTGAAGAATCTACACTTTCTAGGAATAACAACTGAGCCTGAATTACATTAGCTATATAATCATAAACTGGTGTGCCTAAAAAAATTATTCTATCCATCATTAATCTTGAAAATACATCCATTGCAACAATATTCATTTGTCTTTCTTCAATTATATTAGGGGTCAGCCCCATTGGATATGTACTACTAATTATTTTATTATAATATGTACTACTGATCCCTTGATCTTTAATCGCAAACTTTTCAAATTCTTTAGCGTAATCCATCTGATATATTTTAATTAATTTTTATAAATATAGTAATTTTATATTAGGAAGAATATGCTTCTTTTATGAACTCTTCATATAATATATTTTTTATTTTAATATTTGCATTCTCCTTAAAAAAAGATAAAATTCTATTACTAGTAAGTTGTTCAGTTAACCTTTTGATTTCATCTTTATTTTGTAACACTCTTGCAACTATACCATCTAATTCCTTTTCAGATGGATTTGGTTGACCATATTGAATCATCTGATTCTTAATTAAATCCTTCGTATATGATTTAAGATCATCAAAGTTAACCTGCAAATTATTTTCTGAAACCAATTTACTTTCTATAAGCTGATATTTCATTCCTTTTTCTGATTTTTCATATTCTTGTTTCGCCTCATCTTCAGAAAGCTCCTTTTTAGAATTAATTTTAATCCACTTTATTAAAAATTTGGAAGGCAACTTAAATTTTGTGTTATTAATTAAATGTTCAATAATGTCATTCATTAATTTTTGATCACTTTGATTTACAAATTGTTTTTCAATATCATCAGAAATTTTCTTTTTTAAATCTGTAACATTTTTAACAATATCCTTGCCATATACTTTATCAAATAATTCTTGATCTAAATCAGCAGGCTCTTTATAATTAATCTCATGAATATCTAGCTTAACAACTATATCAATTTCTTTAGATCTTTCATGTGTTATATCTAGAACACGAATTAATTCATGGTTGTCATTAAATAAATTCTTAGTTTTTAATTCAACTGATTCTCCAACTCTTAATCCTAACATTTTTTTTGATTGTTTTTTATCTTTTATACTATTTATGTTGAATGATGATGAATTTTTAATTTCATCATTATAAGTAAAAAGTCCTGTTATTTCGCAATCCTTTTCAATCTTATCTTTTGCCTTTAGTTTTCCATATTGTTTTTGGATGCTAATTAACTGATCGCTAACCATTTTTTCATCAGCTTTTATAACATAATGAGTTATGGGTTTTTTAAATTTTAATTTTATATCAAATTTTGGAGTTAATCCTACTTCAAATTCAAAAATTATTTTATCTGAATCCCAATTAATATTTTCTTGAGCAATAGGTATAGGTCCACCTAACATATCTATCTCGTTGTCCTTTATATAATTTTGTAATTCTTTCTGAATAAGCTTATTAACCTCATCCATAGTTATAGCTTTACCATGCTGCTTTCTTATTAAACCTATTGGAACATTTCCTTTCCTAAATCCAGGCATATTTGCTTTTTTCGAATATTCTTTTAAAGTGGAATTTACCTGTTCAGAATAATCTTTCTTCTCAACTTCAATTATTATTTTTCCGTTAAGATCATCAATATAGTTAGATGTTATTTTCATACAGAACTAAAAAATTGGTTTGTGAAAATACAGCTTTTTTAAAAGGTGTCAAAGTTAATCTCTAGTATTTATATTTTATAAAATCTGTTACTATATCAAAAAAAGCTTGTGGATTATCAATATGTAACCAATGGTTAGAATTAGGAACTGTAATAACTGATGAATTAGGAAAGATTTTTGATATTAATAATTCATCAATCTCTTCTATGTATATTGAAAACTCACCTCTGAGGAATATTGTATTTTTTACAAATTTTAAATTATTTTTTATTTCATCACCAACATTAGACAAATTTTTTGTTAATGATTCTAAATTAAATCTAAATGCTAATTTATCTTTTTTAATCCAGTATAGATTTTTTAATAAAAAATTTCTTAAAATATCATCGTCAATAAAATTTGATAATTTTTTATCGACATCCTTTCTGGTTGTTATTAAATCTAAGTCTAAAGAATTTAAAGCATCAACAATTGTATCATGATGAATAGAATATTTTTTTGGCGCTATATCTACAACGATTAAATCTGTAACATTTTCTGGATATTTTAAAGAAAAACTCATTGCTGTTTTACCTCCCATCGAATGTCCTAATAAAATGCAATTGTTAATTTTATAATGATCCAGATAATATTTAAGGTCACTTACCAAAAGATCATAATTAAACTCATTGTGATGAAAGCTTCTACCGTGATTTCTCTGATCAACTAAATGAATACAATATCCTTTAATTGCTAATTTATTAGCAAATGTTTTCCAATTATCTCCTGAACCAAAAAGACCATGCAATATAACTAGTATATTGTCACCTTGACCAATAATCTTTGAATGTAACAACATTTATTTAAGGTATGATAAATATTTTTCAATAACATTTTTTATACCCAATTGAATACTCTCAACAATTAGAGCATGTCCTATAGATACTTCTAATAAGTTTTCTACATTATTTTTAAAGAATTTGATGTTATTTAAGTCTAAATCATGACCTGCATTAATTCCAATTCCCATCTCACTTATATGCTTAGCACATATAGCATACGATTCAATAGCTTTTTCCTTATTTAGTCTATAATTTTTTGCATAAGCTTCAGTATAAAACTCAATTCTGTCAGTACCTATCTCATTAAGAGGTTCTATGTACTTTAATTTTGGATCTAAAAAAATTGAAGTTCTTATACCATTAGATTTAAATTCTGAAACAACCTCTTTTAAATAACTCTTATTTTTAATGGTATCCCAGCCAGCAGATGAAGTTAGATCAGATTCAGCATCTGGTACTAAAGTAACTTGGTTTGGTTTATTTTTTATTACTAAATCAATAAATTTCTCAATAGGATTTCCTTCAATATTAAATTCCTTATATACGACTGGTTTTAAATCAAATATATCTGAATATTTTATATGTCTTTCATCTGGTCGTGGATGAACCGTTATCCCGTCTGCACCTAAAGATTGTATTATTTTTGCAAAATCAATAAGGTTTGGGAAATTACTTCCTCTAGAATTTCTTAGGGTTGCTATTTTATTGATATTGACACTTAGTTTAGTCATATTAAAATTTTGATGTGAAAATACAAACTACTTAATCCTAAAACTAACATAATTTTAATTAATTTGCATCTTAATTCCACATCTAATTGTAATAAATATTTTTAATATTTTAAATGAAATGAAAATAGCTGTTTTTACAAATTTATATAAAAACCATTCTTCAAAAGTTTTACATTCTATTATAGAAAAATTGCAAAAAAATAGTTTTGAAATATTAATAGATGAAGAGTCTAGTGATGTGTTAAAAAATAGAAAAAATTCTTCTATTCTGAATAAACTAAAAATATTCACTAAAATAGATAAGACATTTAACTATATAATATGTATTGGTGGAGATGGCACAATATTAAAAGCCGTTTCATATGTAAAAAATATTGGAATACCTATTATTGGAATAAACACTGGAAGATTAGGTTTTTTGGCTAAAATTAAAGCTATTGAAATAGATAATGTTATTAGTGCTATAATTGGTAAGAGATATAAAATATCTGAAAGATCATTAATAACTATTTCTTATACAAATAACAATAAAATAAAAAAATTGGGAGAGGCTCTTAATGAAGTAAGCATTACAAGAAAAAATACTACTTCATTAATTACTATTGAAATCAAATTAAATGACGAGTATCTTAATACATATTGGGCTGATGGACTAATTATATCTACTCCTACTGGATCTACAGGTTATTCTCTCAGTTGTGGTGGGCCAATTATAATGCCTGAATCAAAAAATTTAGTAATTACACCAATAGCACCTCACAACTTAAATGCAAGACCTTTGGTTATTCCAGATAATACAAATATCTCACTAAAAGTCAGCGGTAGGGAAAATGAATTCTTTATGTCATTAGATTCTAAAATAACTACTCTTAATAATGAATTGATAATATCAATAAAGAAAGCTTCTTATAAAATTAAAATGATTCAGTTAGATAATGATAATTTTCTCCAAACACTAAGAGACAAATTATATTGGGGAAAAGATAGAAGAAACTAAACAATAAAAGTAATTGACAATAGTTTTATACTATAGATTTTATAGAATATATGGATTTAACAAATAAATTGAAATTAATATCGATAATATTAATTATTAATTGTCAATTTTCTAATAGCCAAATATATGAGGTTGGAGGAATTGTTGGAGGAGCTAATTTTATAGGTGATGTAGGAGATACTAAATTTATAAATCCTAATGAATCTGGTTTTGGAGGAATAATCAAATGGAATAGAAGCCCAAGACATGCATATAGATTTTCATATTTATCAACCACTCTAACTGCTAATGATTTGGATTCTAATGACCCTAGAAGAATTGAGAGAGGATATAATTTTAGTAGTAATGTAAAAGAATTATCTACAGGAATGGAATTCAATTTTTTTGACTACAATTTACATGAATACGATGTTGTATTTACTCCATATATTTATTCTGGAATTGTTTATTCTAAATATGAAAACTTATTTTTTAATGGTAATAATCTCCAAAATAGTAATGAATATGAATGGAGTTTTGGAATTCCAATGGTTCTTGGTATAAAATATAGAATATTTGAAAAATTTATATTATCATTTGAAATAGGGGGTAGATACATTTTTTCCGATAAAATTGACGGTAGCATACCATATAATGAAAATATTAATTTTACTTTTGGTAATGAAAACAATAATGATTGGTATATGTTTAGCGGATTTAATTTAACCTATACTTTTGGAAGACAACCTTGCTATTGTAATATAAAATGAGCTTAAAGAAAAATATTCTTCTTGATAAAATTCCTAACCATATTGCAATTATTATGGATGGCAATGGGAGATGGGCAAATAAGAGAGGGAAAAGTAGAGATTTTGGTCATACAGCAGGAAAAAAATCTGTAAAACAAGTAGTTGAAGCATGTAGGGAATTAGGAGTTGACAACCTTACTCTTTTTGCATTTTCTACTGAAAACTGGAATAGACCAAAATTAGAAATAGATCTATTAATGAAGCTCCTTTTACTTTCTTTAAATGATGAATTAGAAAACTTAAATAAAAATAACATTAGGTTTAAAACAATAGGAGATCTGGAGAAATTGCCAAAAAAAGTGTCAACATATCTTAATAAAGTAATAAAAGAAACCAAGAATAATAGCAACATGACTTTAACCTTAGCATTAAGTTATGGTTCTAGAGAAGAAATTATAAATGTGATAAAAAAAATAAGTGATAAAGTTAAAAATAACTTAATTTCTTTAAAAAAT